>OKVU01000244.1_pt1 | contig 27649 bp, 28 predicted proteins | sample 1606901 | NCBI WGS metagenome assembly OKVU01 (sample SAMN03281017, study PRJEB24777) | human gut metagenome | isolation source: fecal sample PR221 from 1 month old male Chinese infant, caesarean... | reverse complement strand
ATATAAAAAGAATCAATCGCTTATAGATGGAAATTCTTCTGAAATTATTAGGCTTGAGTTGAATAATAAAGTTGATATTGTTTGCGCTCGTGTGCGCAGCGCCGTGTTTGCCAATATGTCAAGGCATGCAAACGAATTGAACAAATTATGAGAAAATTATTATCTATTGCTGTAATAATCTCGGGTGTGGTTTTCTCAGATATGGTTGAGGCCGACTCAACGTTATTAATTGAACGACTGCAGCAAGAAGGGATGCTGGCACCCGAGCCGAATATTTTGTTTAAAAATGCGGGTGAAAAACCACAAAGTACAACGCCTGCTGTTCCTCTGTTGACGCCTTCTTCACCTGCAACGCAGGTAAAAAATACCGCGGTAGTCAAAAAGAGTGCTGCGCAACAATCGGAACTCAGTACCCTGAAACGAAAGCTCAGCACTCTGCAGCGTGAATTGCAGGCGCTTCGTAAGCAGAATGCGTCACTTAAAAATCGACAGCCAGGCCTGTTAACGGAGCAGGGCGAAGCATTCAGAGATGAAAATAAACAGTTGCACCAGCAACTCCTGACGAGTGAGAAACAACTGGCTGAAAGCGCGCGTCGCTATGAAAAACAGGTTGGCGAACTGACCGCGCGGGCAGAAGAATTACAGACGCAAATGACACACTTTCAGTTGGCTGCCAATGAGGCTGCCAGCCAGAAAGCGCTACTGGAGCAGCAACTGGCGAAGCAGTCTGGCAGCGATAAAACACTGGCGACTCAGCGGGCGGAGGCCGAAAAACTGCGCGCCCAGCTTGCGGCGGCGAATGAGAAAACTGCGACGCTTGGCAAGAATATCGCCGAACTGGAGAAAACGGCGCAGGCGAATAGCGCGCGCACCGCCGCACTCGAACAGAGCCTGAAAGAGGCCACCAGCCAGAAGGCGCTGCTGGAGCAGCAACTGACGAAGCAGTCCGACAGCGATAAAACGCTGGCGACGCAGCGGGCGGAGGCCGAAAAACTGCGCACCCAACTTGCGGCGGCGAATGAGAAAACCGCGACGCTTGGCAAAAATATCGCAGAACTGGAGAAAACCGCGCAGGCAAATAGCGCGCGTACCGCCACGCTCGAACAAAGCCTGAAAGAGGCCACCAGCCAGAAAGCGCTGCTGGAGCAGCAACTGGCGAAGCAGTCCGACAGCGACAAAACGCTGGCAACGCAGCGGGTGGAGGCCGAAAAACTGCGCGCCCAGCTTGCCGCAGCGAATGAGAAAACCGCGACGCTTGGCAAAAATATCGCCGAACTGGAGAAAACCGCGCAGGCAAATAGCGCGCGTACCGCCACGCTCGAACAGAGCCTGAAAGAGGCCACCAGCCAGAAAGCGCTGCTGGAGCAGCAACTGGCGAAGCAGTCCGACAGCGATAAGACGCTGGCGACGCAGCGGGCGGAGGCCGAAAAACTGCGCGCCCAGCTTGCGGCGGCGAATGAGAAAACTGCGACGCTTGGCAAGAATATCGCCGAACTGGAGAAAACGGCGCAGGCAAATAGCGCGCGTACCGCCACGCTCGAACAGAGCCTGAAAGAGGCCACCAGCCAGAAGGCGCTGCTGGAGCAGCAACTGACGAAGCAGTCCGACAGCGATAAAACGCTGGCGACGCTACTTGAGCAAGCCAGTAAACAAAACAGCGAACAGCTCACTCAGCTTAATACTGCCAAAGACAAGATCGCAGAACAGTTCGCGCGTCTTGCTAAACTTGAGCAGCAAGCCAAAAAAGCCGACGAAGAGAAAAAGCAGGCGTTGGCCAGTCTGGCAACGTTACAAAAGGAGCACGATGCGACTTCCCTTGAACTGGTTAAAGCAAAGCAGTCCGCCTACTCACTGAAAAAGCACAAGTCTGAGGAGGCAAAAATAAACTATGCCTACGGTGCGTATTACGCGGTTAAGGTTCTCTACGAATTCAAAGTACTGGAGAATGCCGGGCACAAGTTCTTACCTCTGGCCTTCCAGCAGGGGTTCAAAGATAAGCTCGCCAACACAATGCAACTGAGCGAAGAAGACGTTGGTCAGACTTTAACTCGTTTTGATCAGCAGGTGGGGGCGGCGAACGAGCGAGAACGGGAGCGTAACAAAAAACAGAGCATCCAGTTTGTTGCGCAGGCTGCGAAAGTCAAAGGCGCTGAGCGGACCCACAACGGCGTGGTTTACCAGGTTATCAAAAAAGGCAAAACACCGCTATTAACCGCAAACGATACGGTTCGTTTCCGGCTTGATGAAAAAATCAGTACCGGAAAGAAAATTTCTGTCGGCGAAGTACGAATCGGTATGGTGAATAAGCTTCCGGAATTAATGCAGCAAGGCTTGCTGCGTATCGGCAGTGGAGGCAAGGTCAGGATCACCGTCCCGAGTGAACTTGCCTATGGTGAACAGGGGATACCCGGTTCTGTGCCGCCAGGCGTGGCCTCGGAAATAACCCTCGAAATTCTTGGCATCGTGAAATAGCACAAGAAGGGCCTCCTGGCTGGAGGCCCTTAGGTTATGCATCCGTTACCCGGTACTCAACGCAATGTGCTTCATCGGGCTGAGGAACCTCAAGCCTGGACGACATGCGCAGAATGACCTCTTCCGGTACGGCATGCTGGCGATTGGCATTCTGCGTTTTCCATTGCGGCCAGGGCACTTCCAGATAGACAATTTTTACCCTCGCCCCGTAAGCCGTGAACAGGCTGATAAGCTGAGTTCGCAGTTGTCGGCTGATGTTTGTCGCATTCCACACGAAGGGCGTTTTTTGCCGCAAAAGCACGCGCGCTTCCTCTTTCGCCAGTTGTACGACTTGCCCGGTTGCCGTGCGATCGGCGGGACTTACGCCCAACCGCCTGCGAATATCATCCAGGCTTATGATGGCCAACCCTTTGCAATGTTCGCTGATATAGCGATCTTTTCCCATTCCGGGCAGCGCGCTAAGCAAGGTCACCTCGAAGGACTCCGTGTCCCAGGGCACGAAATCTGCCGGGCTGTTCTCATGCGTCAGGTAATGCCAGCGCGCGGTATCGGATACAAAGGGGCGCGCTTGCCCCCAGCAGTGCTGCTCCTGACAAAAGAGCTCAAACAAAGCAATGCGATCAAGCATCTCCTGTTTGTCTTCGCAATGACGCCCCTCCATATCGGCACGCGCGAGCAATACCAGCAGTCGAGTGTCAATACGCATCGCAGCACTCAGCAGTAAGCGCTCAGGCGACGGACGTTCCAGCAGCCATAAGGGGAGGCCATGCAGACGCACCAGCGCTGCAATCTGCTCGCGCAGGGCAAATGGCGTCGGGATGTCACGCCACAAAATATGCCGTGCAGTGAGCTCACCTTTGCGGGCATGGCCAGGCGAGTGGATACGTCCGTCATCGTCCTGGTGCGTGGTACTGCGCTTTTCGACATCGTGCAGGAGCGCTGCGGCCCACATTATTTCCTGCTGCTGACGTGGCAGTTGCTGATACGCATCCATTTCCGTCAACGCATTGAGGACCATCTCGGTGTGGATCCCTACATTGCCTTCCGCATGGTGAAAGGGATCCTGTGGAACCTGATGCATCTCTTCCACCCAGTTAAAACGCTGGCGTAAAGTGGCCCAGTTTTTGTCTTCGCTTAGCTGCCAGATCATCGCTTGCCTCCTGTCGCAAACTCATACGCCATACGAGCGCGTTGCCAGTTGCGCTTCCAGTGCTCGGTGGTTTTCACATGATTTTTGCGCACAAACTTGAAGACATTATGCGCAAATTCATCAACAGGGAATTCTTCTCTGTTGCGGGTGACCACACCTTCGAGCGTGCACGGCTTGCCGGTCTGGGTATCCCAGGGCGCAAATGCGCCACTGCCGGTTGTGAGCGCCAGAAACTCACGCTGCCACGCCTTTTCATCATTCCCTGGTTGTGGGCCTTTCATCTCTGGTACGCAAGGAAAATCAAAGAGCGCAGCATAAAATTTGACCTCATCCCAGCTTAACCAGACGTCCCGGCAGCGGATCGCAAAGAGGAAGAAATCCTGCTCCAGCGCGTGATACTCAATGGAATGGACGGCGTAAAGATTCTCACCAAAGAGTTCGAGATCGCCGAGATCGTTTTTCAGCAATTGCCAGCGCTGGCGAATTTTATGTGTCCATGCGGATTGGGTAGGCGCAGCGTGCGAGCGCGCAAAAACGCCATAGCGGTTCAGGCAGTTATTCTCACCGTCCAGCTTTTCCGTATGGACCAGCGACGCGATCGACTGCACATCACGCCAGTAATCGGCATTGATGCGGTCATCGCTGGTGGTGCCAGGGGAGAAAGGATAGTGCCAGGTTCTCCCGTATTTTCGTTGTGAATTCATGATAATCCATTATTTTTTGTGTAATTATTGTTCGCCCGCGCGGCGTGCGAATGCCTGGTTGAGTGGGTTAAAAATGTGAGGTTAACAATCACCCGCAAAAGGGGTGGACGACGTCAGAGGGATAAACAACCTGAGCGTGTTGCTCAGAACCGGTTAAGGTGAATGGAAGATTTCGGGGCGGGCGTAAAGATACACGCGTTATGATGATAAAACAACCACCTGCGAGTGCGGGCATAAAAAAAGGGATCCGAAGATCCCTTAGGTGAAAGCTTTTTTCTGCCGGATTGAACGGCGCTTAGTGCGCGCCACCACCACCGCCGCCAGCACCAAACGGCGGTCTGGCAAACCACACAAGGCCCAGCAAGACCAGAAATACCGCGGCCGACATCCAGAAAATCTCATTGGCGGAAATAATCAGCCCCTGATTGGTGATTTGCTGGGCTATCCAGCCGGATGCCTGCTGCTGTGACATCCCCAGCCCCTGCAACTGGTTATACATTTCCTGCGCGTTCGGGTTGTAAGGGTTTACCGACTCGGTTAACTGCGCGTGATGCATCGATTCCCGGTTGGTCCACATGGTGGTGGTGATCGATGTCCCGATGGAACCAGCCAGCGTTCGGGCAAAGTTCGACAGGCTCGACGCCGCCGCCAGACGCTCTGGTGGCAGACCGGACAGGGTAATCGTCGTCAGCGGCATAAAGAAGCAGGCCACGGCGAAACCCTGAATAAATTGTGGCCATGCGGAAGCGCCAAAATCCATTCCCGGCTCAAAGGTATATGCACGCCAGTAGAAGCAGACGGCATACATAATAAAGCTGAATGTCACCAGCCTGCGCATATCGAGCTTATGGGCAAAACGACCAATGATCGGCGACAGCAGGACCGGGATCACCCCAACTGGCGCAGAGGCAAGCCCCGCCCATGTCGCGGTGTAGCCATAAACCTCCTGCAATAGCTGCGGCAACAGAACAATCGCGCCGAAATAGAGCATATAGGCGAGACTGATACACAAACAGCCGATGGTAAAATTCCGCGACTTAAAGAGCGACAGGTCGACTATCGGGTTCTCATCCGTCAGCTCCCATACCACAAGAAAGCTTATCGCCACCACGGCGACAATGGTCAGGATGATGATCTCGCGGGAGTTGAACCAGTCCAGTTCTTTACCCTGGTCGAGCATCACCTGCAGGCTACCGATACCAATCACCAGTAACGCCAGGCCCACGCCGTCGATGCGGCGCTGTTCAGTGCGCGTTTCACGGCCACGCAGCGATTGCAGAGTCAGCAGTACGACCAGTACGCCGATAGGGACGTTGATAAAGAAGATCCAGCCCCAGTGGTAGTTATCACTGATATAACCGCCGAGGATCGGGCCGCAAATGGGGGCTACGATCACCGTCATCGACCACAGCGCCAGCGCAATGGAACGTTTAGCGGGCGGGTAGTTACTCAGCAACAGACTCTGTGAGAGTGGAATCAACGGCCCGGCGACAATCCCCTGAATGACGCGGAAGAAGATTAGCATGCTCAGGCTATTGGAGACGCCGCACGCCCAGGAGGCGATAGCAAAAGCGACGGTAGACCAGAGGAACAGTTTGACCTCACCCACACGCTTCGCCAGCCAGCCGGTGATCGGAATCGAGATGGCGTTTGCCACCCCGAAAGAGGTGATAACCCAGGTACCCTGGCTCAGGGAGGAGCCAAGGTTGCCGGCAATCGTTGGGATCGCGACGTTAGCAATGGTGGAATCCAGCACCTGCATGAAGGTCGCCAGTGACAGCGCAATGGTCATAATGACCAGTTGCGCTCCTTCCAGCGGTTTTCTCTGTTGCATTACGCGTACCTCGGATTAACCCGCGTTGGCCTTCACGATATTTTCAATCAGGGTGTTGACCGGTTTCAGGTCAAGCTCACGTGCGTTGCTCTCATAGGCCGGGCTGGTGCGAACCTGGCTCGACAGTACCTGGCCGTCACGGTTGGTGGTATCAACATTGACCAGCGTTGAGAGGCCAATACGCAATGGGTGATCGCTCAACTGTTTTGCATCGAGTTCGATACGTACCGGCAGGCGCTGAACCACTTTGATCCAGTTACCGGTGGCGTTCTGAGCCGGAAGCAGAGAGAAGGCGCTGCCTGTACCCATATCCAGACCCACCACTTTGCCGGTGTATTTCACTTCATCACCGTAAAGATCGCTAACGACGGTGGCTGTCTGGCCGATACGCATATGCGCAAGCTGAGTTTCTTTGAAGTTTGCGTCCACCCACAAACCCGTGGCCGGTACGACGGCCATCAGCGAGGTTGTCGGGCTTATCTGCGCGCCAGGCTGAACGGCGCGGCGAGATACATAGCCGGTGATCGGGCTGACAATTTTGGTACGTTGCAGCGCAAGCCAGGCGTTACGCAGTTCAGCGGCGGCCTGTTTTACCGCAGGCTGATCTTCCAGACGGGTATCCAGGATCATCGCCTGGTTGGCGTTATATTGCTGAATAGCAACATCCAACTGCGCCTGTGCGGTGGCGACAGCATCACGGGCATGTTGCAGCTCTTCACGGCCAATCAAGTTGGCGTTGCCGAGCGGCACACGGCGATTTAAATCCGTTTGCGCCTGAGCCAGAGCGGTACGTTGCAGTTCGATGCTTGCCTGAAGCTGCTTGCCGTTGATCATCAACTGACGGGTCTGGCGAACGCTTGAGGCCAGCGCGGTCTGCGCTTTTTCAAATGCCTGTTGGGCATCGGTAGCATCGAGGGTGACCAGCACATCCCCTTGTTTGACGTAGTCGGTATTGTCAGCCCAGACTTTCGTCACACTGCCGGATACCTGCGCCATGATTTGAACCTGGTTCCCTGCCACGTAGGCGTCATCGGTTTCCTCAAAATGACGCAGTACTAAAAACCAATAAATCCCATATGCCACGGCAATAACAATAAAGAGCAAGGTCAACAGCAGAAGGGCGCCTTTGCGTTTGCCTTTCTTTTTGACCGGTTGCTGCGGGGTTTGACTCTCCGCATTTGCGCTCATGCTTTTCTCCACGATCTTATTATTTCATATCGGCAAGGCCGACCTGTTTTGTCAGAAAGGCCAGCAGTGTGACGTGCCGGCCTGACGGAATTCTTATTCAATCTGGATGTTCGAGCGGATCTCAGCGTTAGCGCAGCGCCTCGAGGATGGTGCCGTCTTCGTCCATTTGATCCAGGCGAGTGAGCAACTTGCGTGTGATGTGCTCGAGTTGGTCTTTTTCAGCGGTAGTCAGCGAAGACCAGAGTTGGTGCAGACAGTTGTGCTGCGGTGGCAGAACCTGACGCAGGAATTCATGCCCTTTTTCGGTCAACTGCAGATGCAGGCAGCGACGGTCATTGTCGCTTTCACGGCGTTCAATCCAGCCGCGTTTTTCCAGTTCATCGGCGATACGGGTCGCATTGGTGCGGGAAGAGCCTAGCGCGCTGCTCAGTTCCGATGGCTGAATACTGTGATTTTCCTGCGACTCCAGGGTGATTAACGCCATAAATAATGTTTCGTTAATCCCTTGAGCTTTCAGCATTTTGTTGCGGTTTTCCAGCAGTTTTCCCTGCATGTGCATACACAGGCGGGTAAGCAGAATTTCCTGGAACGGGAAATCTTCATGGCGGCTGGCGCGAAATTTTAGCATTTGTTCAATGGGCGTAAACGAACTATCCATTTGGGCATAACCTCATTAATTGCAGTCGATATAGTAACGACAGTGACAAATAAAGTAAATGTATTATTTTCTCTAATAAATTTGCTTTAGTTATGGGACTGTCAGTAATTTCCAGACGATTCCGTAAGCGAGCGCGCGCAATAATCCAGCAATAATCAGGCTGCGCGTTTTCCAGAAACGCAGCCCCAGAAAGATAAATAAAACGTTAACGCAGCCCGTAAGGGGCGCGGCGGGGATGGAGAACAGAGTGATGCGGGAGATGAACTCACCGGGTGGCGAAAAACCTGGCTTCGTGGCATTCAGGCCGAATGGGAATGCCACAGGAACGTAACTTAATACGTCAGGAAGACGGTTTCTGAACCCTTCCGGAAAGGTTGCCAGTGCAACGGGGAAGGGGTCGGTTGTTGTATCTCTACTATCCATAGTATTTGTTAAATATCACCCACGTTAAAATCACCGGGATAAATAAGTCGCATAACCATATCAGACTCAGGGGCACCTTAACACCCCGGTTTTTTGGTGTTGCGACCTGGCGTGGGCGGGATTTTATTCTGCTTTTTGCGGGGGCTGATAGCCTCGCCACCAGACCAACAGGTTAAGGGCAGCGAAACTGCCACCTGCAATACTCACCCCGGTCCAGCCTGCATGCTGCCATGCCGATGCGGAGATAAGCGATCCGGCCGCGCCACCGACGAAATAACTGGTCATATAACCGGCGGTCAGGCGGTTACGGGCTTCTGGTTTGAGACGATAAATGACGGTCTGGTTGGTAATGTGGACACCCTGTACAGTCAAATCCAGTACCAAAATCCCGACGATCAGCGCCAGCACCGAGCTTTGCCCCCAGGCAATCGCCAGCCAGGAGAGAAGCAGTAACCCCAGTGAGACGGTGGTGGTCAGGTGAGCTTTGCCTTTGTCCGCCAGGCTACCAAAAGGACGCGCGCCCAGTGCGCCTGCGGCGCCCACCAGGCCAAACAGCCCAATCACCCCTTCTGAGAAGTTAAAGGGCGGCGAGGCGAGCAGGAAGGCCATCGAGGTCCAGAGAATGCTGAAATTGGCGAAGGAGAGGCAGCCCAGGAGGGCGCGGGTGCGCAGTACTTTTTCTTTGGCAAACAGGGTGAAGATCGATCCCAGAAGCTGCGGGTAATTCAGGTGATTGTCCTGTTTGACCTTTGGCAGACCACGCCATAGCGCAATCGCCATGATCACCATCAGCACGCTGGCTACCCAATAGACCGTACGCCAGCCGCCGAGGCTTGCCAGTAATCCGGCAACGGTTCGCGCCAGCAGAATGCCAAGCAGCAGGCCACTCATAATGGTGCCGATGACTTTGCCACGTTTTTCCGGCGCGGCAAGGGTGGCGGCCAGCGGAACGAGGATTTGCGCCACCACTGAGAAAAGGCCCGTCAGTGCGGTTCCAAGAACCATCATCCCAAGCGTGGTGCTGCTGGCCGTGATCAACATCCCTCCCGCAGCCAGCAGAGTCATGGAGACGATGAGCCGTCTGCGCTCAAACATATCGCCCAGGGGAACCAGGAACAGCAAGCCAGCCGCATAGCCGAGTTGGGCCGCGGTGACAATAAAGCCAGCCTGATTGGGAGAAAGCGCGAAGGCGCGGGCAATCGCATCGAGCAACGGCTGCGCGTAATAGTTGCTGGCGACGGATAGACCGGTGGCGACGGACATGAGCGCGATCAGCGCCGGGCTAAGCCCTTGATGTTGTTTGGTCATTTTTCTGTGACTGATTCATTAGCTGATTATTTTCGTGGATATCAATAATAACTAATGAAGAGAAAAAGGTGGGAGGGATCGCGTGTCGCTTAGTGCGGTTAAGAATTTGTGCGGTTTATTGCCCTCACCCCGCAGGGGCGAGGGGACCGATAGTGCTCGTATTATTTTGTGGGGATTCCTTTCCCACGGGGAGAGGGAGAAAACCGAAGAAAACCGAGGGGAAGAGCGACTAAAAAGCCAAACCCTTACTTCTGCGCGGCCAGCGCCTCTTTCACCCAACCGTCAAACTGCTGCTGGTGGGCTTTGATCCAACCATCAACATGACCCTGAATATCCGCTTCGGAGGCGTGACCGGCGTGCATCATCGCATTCTGCGCATTGATATCAGAAATCGGCAGCTTCATTACGGAAAACAGTTTCGCCGCCGCCGGGTTTTTCTCGGCCCAGGCTTTATTGGCGACAATGTGCATTGTGTTCACCGGGAAGCCGTAGTTCATACCGTTAGGCAGTTTGGTGTCGATATTTTTCTGCTCGCCCGGCAGAGAAGAGAATGGCACCTGTAGCCAGACCACATCTTTCCCCGGTTTCAGTACGTCACTAACCCAGTACGGCGTCCAGGTGTAATAGAGCACCGGTTTGCCTTCTTTAAAGCGAGTAATGGTATCGGCCATCATCGCCGCGTAATTGCCCTGGTTATGCACCACGGATTTACTCAGGCCAAAGGCGTCAATCTGGTGGTTGATCACCGCTTCACAGCCCCAGCCCGGCGTACATCCTGTCAGGTCTGCTTTGCCGTCGCCGTTGGTATCAAACAATTTGGCAATGTTGGGATCTTTAAGCTGATCGATGCTTTTAATGTTGTACTTTTCAGCGGTCTTCTTATCGATCAGATACCCCTGCGCTGCGCCGGTAACGAAATCCCCCTCGCGATAGAACTTTTTATCTCCGCCTGCCGCCGCGTACATATCATCATGCAGTGGTTGCCAGTTCACGGCGGTAAAGGTTACATCGCCCGCCGCCAGTGAGGTGTAGCCGACGTTGTAGTCCACTTCGCTGGGCTTGTTGACGGTATAGCCGAGTTTTTCCAGCCCACGGCTGACCAGCAGGGTCTGGAATGTTTCTTCAGAGATAGTGCTCTGGAAAGGTTGTACGGTGATGCCTTTGCCGGGCAGGTCGGCCGCAAATGCGCTGGTGGAGACAAGGGTGGCAAACGCTGTGGCGAGAATAATGTTCTGTCGCATCGTTGTTATTCCTTCAATTTTAGGTAGGACTCAGTAGGCCCGGAGCGCGTGTCTCCGGGCGAGCTACATCGTTACTTAATGAACGGGCGAGTAATCAACCCAAGTGGGCCGGTGCTGTACCAGCGACGATTACCCCGGCTGCGGGCATCGCGACCCATCGCCTGTGTCAGGCGGTCGAGGATGATGGCGAGGATAACAATCCCCACGCCACCGACGGTTGCCAGCCCCATATCGAGGCGGCCAATACCGCGAAGTACCATCTGACCAAGTCCACCGACGGCGATCATCGATGCGATCACTACCATGGAGAGGGCAAGCATAAGCGTCTGGTTGATCCCCGCCATAATGGTGGGCATGGCCAGTGGTAACTGTACTTTGAACAACATCTGGCGCGGGCTGGCGCCAAATGACCGTGATGCTTCAATTAAATCTGCCGGCACCTGGTTAATACCCAGGATGGTCAAACGCACCACCGGCGGCAGGGCGAAAATAATCGTCACCACCACGCCCGGCACGTTGCCGATACCAAACAACATCACAATCGGTACCAGGTAGACAAACGCAGGCGTTGTCTGCATGGCGTCGAGCAGCGGACGGATGATCTTCGCCGCACGTTCACTGCGCGCCAGCCAGATGCCAAGCGGTAGCCCGATAATGATGCAAAACAGCAGGGCGGTCAGCACCAGTGCCAGCGTGACCATCGCCTGCGACCAGGCGCCAATGGCACCGATCAAAATCAGTGACACCAGTGCCGCGACGCCCATTCCTGCGCTGCTAATCTGCCAGGCGATTAGTGAAAAGACGATGATCGCGACCGGTGCAGGCATCCCCAACAGCAATTGCTGGAAGGCGCTTAAGATGTAATCCACCGGGACACGGATGCCCTGGAACACCGGGCGGAAGTGCGTCACCACCCAGTCGATCCCCTGCGTGACCCAGCTATCCAGTGGGATCAGCGTTTTATGGAAGGGATCCATAATATTAAAATGCTCCGGCGCAGGTGCCGGGGCATTGGCGAGCCAGTCGGCACCGCCGCCATCCGTTGGTGCGGGGGCGGGTGATGATCCCCACGCATCAGCCGATTGTGCCGCGCTGTCGGTTGCCGGTGCGCTCTCCCACGGGTTATTTTGATCAGCCATTGTTTGCTCCCTCGCGATCTAAAGCCTGTAGCAGCATTCGTTTGGAGATGATGCCGACGTATTGTTGTTCTTCACCGACCACCGGTACCGCACAGGGTGCCTGGCCAACATGAGAGAGCAACTCGCTGAGCGGCGTTTCCGCTTCCACGGCAAGCGGGGAGTCGATTAACGCCGCATCGATACCCTGATTCTGGCTTAGCGCCGTTTTCAGAGAGTCGATGGAGACAATGCCAACAAATTTATTACCGCGTTCAATTACATAACCATATTCACGGTCTTCATCCTGCAACATCTTCAGCGCTGAACGTGGGCCAAAGCCTGGCGTTCTGCGAATAAGGCCGACCGGCGTGCGGCGGGCAATATCTTTTGCGCTGAATACCTGGCTAATATCCACGCCACGGAAGAAGGTTCGCACATAATCATTCGCCGGATTATTCAGAATTTCATCCGGTGTTCCGACCTGAACAACTTCGCCGTTTTGCATAATGGCAATCCGATCGCCGATACGCATTGCTTCATCCAGATCGTGGGAAATAAAGACCACAGTACGTTGATGGCGCGACTGTAATTTCACCAGTTCATCCTGCATCTCGGTACGAATTAATGGATCGAGCGCCGAGAAGGCTTCGTCCATTAATAAGATGTCGGGATTAATCGCTAATGCGCGAGCGAGACCTACGCGCTGGCGCATACCACCAGAGAGTTCATCCGGATAAGCGTGGGCATAATTCTCCAGCCCGACCTGACGCAATGCATCTAAGGCTTTTTCCTGACGCTCACTGGCGCTCGCACCCGCTAATTCCATGCCAAACGCAGTGTTATTTAACACTGTCATATGCGGCATTAGCGCGAATGACTGGAAGACCATCGCAATCTTTTTCCTGCGCACCTCACGGAGTTCGGCATCTGATATTTTGGCGATATCCACGCCATCAATCAGTACCTGTCCGCGGGTGGGTTCAATCAGGCGATTGAGAAGGCGTACCATTGTGGACTTACCCGAACCGGATAATCCCATGATGACAAATATCTCGCCTTCTTCAATGGCCAGACTGGCGTCTTTAACGCCAAGCGATAGCCCTGTTTTTTCCAGAATTTGTTCTTTCGAAAATCCTTTTTCAATATATTTGAAAGCCCGCTGCGGATGCTCGCCAAATACTTTATATAGGTTTTTAACTTCTAATTTAATTGCCATGCAATAGAACGTTTCCTGTTATTTATTTATGTCGATATGTTACCTGATGCGAATAATTGACCGCGTATACCCTAGCATACTGAGATTCTGTGACAACCCTCATGACTTGTATTGGCGGAATTTTGCAAGGGTAAAATCGCCTGAATTTCCCATGAGATAAGGGCTGAGCGGTGATCTCATTTTTATGAGATTTTTCGTATTCGCTGCTGAAATTACGGTGCGATGATGGTGATTGTGGGTGAATATGGCGAAAGAATGACGAAAGAAATATTACGGAATGTGTGTAGTGAGTGAGCGGGAATAATATTGAACAATGTGCGGGTATTTCCCCTCACCCTAACCCTCTCCCCAAAGAGGAGAGGGGACCGATCGTGCTCGCATTTTTGTGGGGATTTCTCAGCCTCAGGGGAGAGGGGACTGTCCGTGCTCGTACTATTTGTGGGGCTCCTTCAGTTCCAACGGGGAGAGGGCCGGGGTGAGGGGAGACGGGGGGCTCAGAAATCCCAGTCTTCATCCTCGGTTTCCACCGCTTTGCCCATCACATAAGACGAACCGGAACCCGAGAAGAAGTCATGATTTTCATCCGCCCCCGGTGAAAGGGCGGCGAGAATTGTCGGGTTTACTTCTGCCATTTCCGCCGGGAACAAGGGCTCATAGCCCAGGTTCATTAGCGCTTTATTGGCGTTGTAACAGAGGAAGGCTTTCACATCCTCGGCCCAACCTGACTCCGCATATAAGTCCTCGGTGTAGGTCACTTCGTTATCGTAGAGATCCATCATCAGCTCCAGCGCGAAATTTTTTAGTTCTTCACGCTTTTCACTGCTGACTTTTTCCAGCCCTTTCTGATACTTATAGCCAATGTAATAGCCGTGAACCGCCTCGTCGCGAATGATCAAACGAATCAGGTCCGCCGTGTTGGTCAACTTGCCACGACTGGACCAGTACATCGGAAGCCAGAAGCCGGAATAGAACAAAAACGACTCCAGGAAGACGCTGGCAATTTTCTTCTTCAGCGGATCATCGGCACGGTAATACTCCAGAATGAGCTGTGCCTTACGCTGCAACGCGCTGTTCTCTTCACTCCAGGCGTAGGCCGCATCCACATCTTTCGTCTGGCACAGTGTGGAGAAAATCGAGCTGTAAGAGCGGGCATGCACCGCTTCCATAAAGCTGACGTTCGACAGCACCGCCTCTTCATGGGGCGTCAGCGCATCAGCCATTAACGTCGGCGCACCCACAGTATTCTGAATGGTATCGAGCAGCGTCAGCCCGGTAAAAACGCGGATCGTCAGTTGCTGTTCCGCGTGGCTCAGCGTCTGCCAGGCGGGGATATCGTTCGACAGCGGTACCTTTTCAGGTAGCCATAAGTTACTGGTCAGGCGGTTCCAGACCTCAAGATCTTTATCATCCTGAATCTTGTTCCAGTTGACGGCGCTCACGCGTGATAGTGGTTTCATCCTTTTCTCCTTACAGCGCGCAGGACACGCAGCCCTCGATTTCAGTACCTTCCAGCGCCAGTTGGCGCAGGCGGATGTAGTACAGCGTCTTGATACCTTTCTTCCACGCATAAATCTGCGCTCTATTAATGTCGCGCGTGGTGGCGGTGTCCGGGAAGAACAGCGTCAATGACAACCCCTGATCCACATGACGCGTGGCCTCAGCGTAGGTGTCGATGATCTTCTCCGGCCCGATTTCATAGGCATCCTGATAAAACGCCAGGTTTTCGTTGGTCATAAACGGGGCAGGGTAGTAAACGCGCCCGGTTTTGCCTTCCTTGCGAATCTCAATTTTCGACACGATAGGGTGAATACTCGACGTGGCGTGATTGATGTAAGAAATAGACCCGGTAGGCGGAACCGCCTGCAGGTTCTGGTTGTAAATGCCGTAGCGCATCACGTTCTCACGCAACTGCTCCCACATATTGCGGTCAGGGAGGGTGATGCCGCTTCGGGCAAAGAGCGCACGGACTTTCTCTGTTTTTGGCTGCCAGTCCTTTTCCAGGTACTGATTGAAAAATTCCCCGCTGGCATAGCGCGACTGTTCGAAGCCTGCAAAACGCTGGTTGCGTTCGCGGGCCATCATCATCGAGGTATTCAGCGCGTGCCAGGTGATGGTGTAAAAATAGAAGTTGGTGAAATCCAGCCCCTCTTCACTGCCGTAGGCAATGCCTTCTCGCGCCAGATAGCCGTGCAGGTTCATCTGCCCAAGGCCAATAGCGTGTGATGCCGCATTCCCCGCTTCTACCGAGGGAACCGAGCGGATGTGGCTCATGTTTGAGACCGCGCTCAGGCCACGCACCGCCGTTTCCACCGTGCGGCCAAAGTCAGGCGAATCCATGGTATGGGCGATATTGAGCGAGCCGAGGTTGCACGAGATATCGTGGCCAATATCCACGTAGTCCAGGTTTTCATCCAGCTTGGACGGGCTATTCACCTGCAAAATCTCGGAGCACAGGTTGCTCATATTGATACGCCCGGCAATGGGATTAGCGCGGTTCACCGTATCTTCAAACATGATGTACGGATAGCCTGATTCGAACTGGATCTCCGCCAGCGTCTGGAAGAAATCGCGGGCGTTGATGTATTTCTTACGTACGCGGTCATCGGCAACCAGTTGTTCATACATCTCGCTTACTGCGATATCACCGAAGGGTTTGCCGTACAGGCGCTCCACGTCATAGGGAGAAAACAGCGCCATGTCAGCATTGTCTTTTGCCAGACGGAAAGTGATATCCGGGATCACCACACCCAGTGAGAGCGTTTTAATACGAATTTTTTCGTCGGCGTTTTCCCGTTTGGTATCGAGAAAACGCAAAATATCCGGGTGGTGCGCGTTGAGATAAACGGCACCCGCTCCCTGGCGCGCACCTAGCTGGTTTGCATAAGAGAAGGCATCTTCCAGCATCTTCATCACCGGAATCACACCCGACGACTGGTTCTCAATGCGCTTAATCGGCGCACCGGCCTCGCGAAGATTAGAAAGCAAAAAGGCCACGCCACCGCCGCGTTTAGACAACTGCAACGCTGAGTTCACCGCGCGGCCAATGGATTCCATATTATCTTCAATACGTAACAGGAAGCAGGAGACCAGCTCGCCGCGCTGCTTTTTGCCGCAATTGAGGAAGGTCGGTGTTGCAGGCTGGAAGCGACCGGCCAGGATCTCATCGGTCAACTGCCGCGCCAGGGTTTTATCTCCCTGGGCGAGGGTAAGCGCGACCATGCACACGCGGTCTTCGAAATGTTCAAGATAACGTTTGCCGTCGAAGGTTTTCAGCGTATAGCTGGTGTAGTACTTCCATGCGCCAAGGAACGTCTGGAAACGGAAACCGCTGGCATGGGCGTGAGCAAAAAGGTCGACCACGAAAGCGCGATCATAACGCGCCAGCACGCTTTCATCGTAATACTCTTCCTGCACCAGATAGTTAAGGCGCTCATCCTGGCTGGCGAATGTCATGCTATTGGGCAGGACATGGTTGTTGTAGAACGCGTCTACCGCCTGGTGGTCTTTGTCGAACTGGATGCGGCCTGCTTTATCGTACAGATTCAGCATGGCGTTCAGCGCATGGTAATCCGGTGCGGCTTGCATTACGCGCTCTGCGGTTGTCGTTGCCAAAATTCGCTCACTCCTTTACGCACGTTTTCAATGTCCTGCTGGGTTCCCATCAGCTCAAAACGGTAGAGATACGGCACGCCGCATTTCTGCGAGATCACATCTCCCGCTCGCCCGTAGGCTTCGCCAAAATTGCGATTGCCGGAGGCGATCACGCCGCGAATCAGCGCACGGTTATGCTGATCGTTTAAAAAGCGGATGACCTGACGCGGCACGGCACCTGCCGTACCGCCGCCGCCATAACTGGGAACAACAAGAATGTAGGGTTCGTCTACCCGGATGCGCTCACGCTCATTGAGTGGAATACGCACCGCCGACATCCCCAGTCGCTCAATAAATCGCTGCGTGTTTTCCGAGCTGCTGGAGAAGTAGACGAGGATGCTCATGCGCTGGCCACACGCGGTGCGGTGTGCAGGCGGTTGATCATATCCGGGCGGAAACCAGACCATCGGGTTTCACCTGCAACCACGACCGGTAACTGACGAAAACCCATTGCGCGCAGTTCATCTGCGGCGTCCGGTACCAGATCGACATTCACCATTTCGAATTCAAGGCCACGGCTTTCCATTGCCCGTTTTGTGGCGTGGCACTGTACACAGTCATTTCGAGTGTAAATAGTAATGCGCATGATTCGTGTTTCCATTTAAAATAAGAGAACGGCGCGAAGGTTCGCGTCAGTCGTGTGCTCGTTGCTAACAGGAATACTAGATGTAGTTGATAAAAGTTTCAACCACACAACATATAGGAAATTAAGATAAGTTTTTCCTGGTTGATGAGCGCAACGAGGAGGGGGCTTTATATGCGTAAAACAGGCCAGCAGGCAATAAAAAACCCCGCACGCGCATCACGTACGGGGTTGAGGAGGGGAGAGTAAGCGGGTTTAACGGCGGTTACAAATCAGCGCACCCAGGAAAATCCCGACGGCGGCAACTGCCCCCAGGGCATAGACCGGATTCTCTTTCACATAGGTACCTGCACAGCTTACCGCGTCACGCGCTGCCTGATGTGCTGGTGTCCGACCATGCAGACGCGCCCGGGTCTCTCTTAACAGGGCCTGCGCTTTACGACGTGCGGTATCCGCTTCGTCTTTTGCATCGCTACCCAGAGACTTGAGTACATCTTCCAGGCTATCGGCCAGTTTATGAACATCATTCTGGATATCCTGAACGCCTTCATCTACATCACTGCGATTAGGTCTGTTAAACATCGGATCCTCCTTTGTTTTCGATGTGAATTTTAGTTTAGACCATAATTTTGTGCCGCTAATCACCGAAACGGCATTTGCCCTCGTTTATGGACTTTTCTGAAAGCGTTGCTAATGCTGAGTAATGTAAGGTTGCGGTGCAGTAAAAAGATGACGAGGAAAAAATATGTATTTACGACCCGATGAGGTGGCACGCGTTCTTGAGAAAGTGGGATTTAAAATGGATGTCGCTACACCGAAGACCTACGGTTATCGCCGTGGGGATAATTACGTGTATGTTAATCGGGAGGCGCGCATGGGCCGTACGGCGCTGATCATTCACCCCACGCTAAAAGAACGAAGTCTGTCCCTTGCGGAACCCGCCTCGGAAATCAAGACGTGCGATCACTATCAAAACTTCCCGTTATATTTAGGCGGGGACGCGCAGGAACATTACGGTATTCCACACGGTTTCAGTTCCCGGCTGGCGCTTGAGCGTTTTTTATCGGGCCTGTTCGGCGAGTTTCAATAAGCAGTGACAGGCGCAGGCCTGTCACTCTACCCTCAGGCTTTCGCCTGCTGAAAGCTCACGCCAAACAGACGGCGGCAATAATCCAGGAAGTAGCCGTACAGCGCACCCATCAGCATCGACAGTACCGCATTTGAACTCACCGCAGCGACAATCTGATGCCAGTCGGCGCCGACAGTCAGCAAAATAGCGACATATACCGGTGACTGGAAGGTGACATAGGCCACCACATCGGCCAGCGTTCGCATTCCGCTTTTCGGGCTAATACGGCGGGCATAACGCATGATCGCATCGCGATACAGACCATAAGGCCAGGCAATAATAATGTTGACCGGAATAGCAACCAGACGTGATGAAAGTGACTGCTCGAAGGTCATTCCAGAGAGGAATATTTCAATGAGCATGTTCACTACCGAACAATAGACAACCATTGCAAAGGTGTCTGCCACGGCATGACGCAGGCGGGACTGCGAAGAGAACATGGTACTGCTCCTTGAAAAGAGAAAATAAGCTGATACCGGATGGTAACTAGCGGTTTGCTGTGGCACATTTGATGGTGCTAGATTATATGTCTGGATATAAACTAACAACTAGCTAATAATTTTTATTTATTTTCTTTTTCTGGATAAATTGCTCTGCCTTTGCCTGTTTTTTACGCATTTCGTTATTTTTGTTGGGAGGGGCAATAAAAGCATTTGATATCATTAACTTATGGATGAGTTGTGATGTTATTCACAAAATGACTTACCGTAGCAACGCGTACTTTTAGCGAACAATCCTTCCCTGATGTTCATAATTCAATCAGTAGCATTTTTTATGCTAAACAAACGCTTTTACCAGCGTTAAATGCTGTTTCTTTGATTGGGTAAGTATGCGAATTCTTTGCATAAAGAAAGGTGATGAAGGGTGGGGAAAACAGAGAAGTTGCGGTGAGAAATGCTCACCGCAAAAAAGAATTAGCAGACGCCGAAATCGCCGTCTTCTTTATAGAGAGATACGTCCGCAGATTTAAGGGTAATTTTCTCTGCCGCGTCATTATGCACCGGTACGGCAACGATTTGGTCCTCATGCACTTCAATGACTTTTAACTTCGGTCCGCCAATACGCGGCTGCACTACATCACCAACAGTAATCATATTGTCCTCCTTATTTCCTGGTCATTAAACCTTAGCGCGAACTGCCCACAAGGTACAGTTGGGCCGGATGATGACTGCTATTGATGAAATGTCGTTTTGCGTAAAAGAGGGTAAAAGCGCAAGGCCCGGCTGGCGGTGTTCCGTAAAGTGGCTAAGCTTTTACATTAAATTCCTTTTTTAACAATCACCTGCATTTTTATCGCAATGGAGAAGTTATGGGTTTCTGGCGTATTATTTTTACGATTATTCTTCCCCCGCTGGGCGTACTCATTGGTAAAGGTTTTGGCTGGGCTTTCATTCTCAACGTGATTCTGACGTTGCTTGGCTATTTCCCAGGCCTGATTCACGCTTTTTGGGTTCAGTCACGTGACTAAGAGGCGAAGGGCGAGAGCTTTCGCCCTCATGTTTTTATAACTGATTGTTAACCTGATATTTTCTCCGATTTTTTGTGCAAGTCCGTAAAGTTCTTCGCCATTGAGACGATAAAAAATACGTTTGGCATCAATTCTAAGGAGAAGATATGAGCATTAAGGATGTAAGTTCGGCTGCCTCGTTGAGGGACATGCCTGCCACTACCCGTTTGGAAACGGTGCATGCCGTGACGGGGAAAAACGTTGATCCCGTTGATTCCGTTGAGGTCAGTCTGTCGCCGGAAGCGATGGCGCAAGCAAGGGATAACTTAACGCCGCCGACTCAGGAGGAGATAGACGCGAGCGCTCGCGAAGCGCTCAACCTGCGTAACCAGGCAATAGCGCGAATGCCAACGGGACCAAGCCTTGCCAGTGATTTCTATTCCGATCCCGCCACCGCTAATGACGCGGTCAGTTTTCAGGCCTTTTTCCAGAACGCCACGGTTAACGCCGATGAGATGGCTGACGCACTGCATAAAGCCCTGACATCCCCAACCCAAAACGGGGATTACACCACCAATGCGATGGATCTGGCCTTAACACAAGCCAAGCTGAATCTGGTGGTACAGAAATATGTGGCGACGGATTACCAGACTGAGGCAAGCGCATTTGTCGCCCAGTTTATTAGTGATAAATCTTCACAGGCCGATCAGATGACCAAAGTGGTCCTCACTCAGGCGAGCAGACTGGCGGAAAGCCTGGGGGATCGCGACCAGGCACAGCATCATCAGGATGCCCTCGCACAACTGGCCGAAGGAACGCACTCTTCCCAGACAGTCCGCAATGCAATGCTGAGCCTCACCGCCAGCACCACAGACAGTGAGGCCTGGTTCTCTTCAATCAACAACTGGGTTGCGAAAAACCGCTCGATACCTTACATCCGTGAAATTGAGCAAGGCCATATCAGCGCACTACAGGAGCAGTGGCAGAGTTTTGTCACGGGCCTGAAAACGGATGTCTAATCCGCTGCCCCTCATTGACGGATGAGGGGCGATTAATATCCCACGGTATAGACGCGCCCTGTCTGCACGCCTTCAATACTGCGGCGATAAGCCAGCGCCACCCGCGCGGCTGGCACGCTCTCAAACCCCGGAAAGAAGGGGCCGTAGGCTTCTTGCGATTCGCTCAGCATAGTCGGGCTAACGACATTTATGCGCTGCCCGTGTTTCAGTTCGCACGCCGCTGCCTTCACAAAACCTTCCAGCGCGGCGTTGACCGTCGTGGCATTGACCCCTTGCGCGATGGGCTCCTGGCCAACAATCCCGCTGGTTAGCGTAATCGAGCCACCCTCGTTCAGGTAATGTTGCCCTGTCAACGCCAGACGTACCTGGCCGAGCAACTTATCCTGCAGGCCAATCGAAAAATCCCGGCTGGTCATTTTCTCCAGCGGCCCAAAGAAAAGATTGCCGGTGGTGGCGACGATAGCATCGACTCTCCCCACATTTTCAAACAGTGCTGCCACGCTCTCATCGGACGTGATATCAACATGGACATCACCGCTGGTGCGCCCCGCGCAGATAATGTCATGTTGACCCTGGCTCAGTTCCTGCTCAACCGCCCGACCTACGGTACCACTTGCGCCAATCAGTAGAATTTTCATCGTTATGCTCCTCTGTTGCAGTAGTGGCTATTCTTCCGCTAATTATTTATAAGATAAATGAGCTAAACGTTAATTGATTACTAACTGTGGGTTAGCAATATGGATAAGCTGCGCAGTATGGAAGTGTTCGTTACCGTTGCGGATTGCGGCAGTTTCACCCAGGCGGCAAGTCAATTGAATCTGTCGGCGGTGATGGTGGGGAAATACATCGGTGCGCTGGAGGAGCAGCTTGGCGCAAGGCTGGTGGAGCGCAATACCCGGCGACAAAGTCTGACAGATGCCGGGCGTGTCTATTATGAAGAGGCACGCCGGGTGCTCGAGCAGGTACATATGGCGGATACCTCCATTGAACGACTGCGCGATACTCCCGCCGGTACGTTGCGGGTAAGTGCCTCCACGACGTTTGGCGCCTGCGTGGTGGCTCCGCTGACTGCCGCCTTTCTTAATGCGCATCCGCAGGTACGCGTCGAACTGGATCTGAGCAACCGACGGGTTGATCTGGTTGATGAAGGATTCGATCTGGCGATCCGCATTGGTGGGTTACACAACGATGACGTGGTTGCAAAGCCACTGTGCCTTTATCGCATGGTGATTTGTGCTTCACCCGATTACCTGGCGCAGCACGGTGAGCCACGTACGCCGGATGATTTACAGCATCATCGCTGCCTGTCGCATATGGTCTGGAACGCGAATAACGAATGGAAACTACCGGGAACGGAAGGCGACATGTCCTGGCGGCGAGACCCGGTATTTCGTTGTAATGACGGGCAGGCATTGCGTCTTGCCGCTGTTGCGGGAGCGGGGTTATTACTCCAGCCGGAGATCTTACTGACCGATGAACTGGCCAGCGGCAAACTGGTACGCGTGTTAACGGACTTTGCGCCACAGCCGCGCCAGGTGTGGCTGCTTTATCGCCAGCAGCGCCGTCCGTTACCTAAGCTCACTCGCTATGTTGCCCATTTGCTCGACCATATCAACGCGTGGGTTTCCCCTTCCTGAGAGTGACGGCACGCAATATAGAGGGCTCCAGCAGCCGGGCGACCGCAGCAAACACCGGCACCACCACGGAGTTACCAAACTGACGATAGGCCTGCGTGTCCGACACCGGAATACGAAACGGTTTTTCGCCAGGTTTCTCAAAACCCATCAGGCGCGCGCATTCGCGTGGCGTTAGCCTGCGCGGACGACGCTGCTGGTTGGCGGCGTCGCTAAAGTTGCTTTCACCCAGCGCTTTATCCCAGCCGCGATCGACCAGAATTTCTGAGCCATCTTTGTGATAGCGGGCAGATAAGGTTCGTGCCACGCTGGCTGCATTAGTAGGATCAACCAGTCCAAATCCAAAACCGTTGCCTTTCGCCGCATGCTTCTTCGCATAATGGAAAAGGTAATCCCACAGTTTGGGCGACAGCACATACTTCGCATCAACAGTGGGCTCAAGGAGCTCACCGAAGGTCGGTCTGCTGCGCGGATAGAAGCGGTCGATATTACGCAGGGTAAAATCTTGCTTTAGCTGTAAATCGCGGCGAAAACCCACCAGAACAATACGTTCGCGGTGCTGGGGCAGAAAGTGTTTGCCATCCACAATCTTCGGGTCGTCTTTACCGGTCGCTTCGGCGTCGGCCACGTCATACCCCAGTTCATCAAGGGTATTCATGATCACGGTAAAGGTTTTTCCCTGATCGTGGCTTTTCAGGTTTTTGACATTTTCCAGCACAAAGATGGCCGGGCGTTTGGCTTTAATAATCCGCGCGACATCGAAAAAGAGCGTGCCTTGTGCTTCGCATTCAAAACCATGGGCGCGACCGAGGGCATTCTTTTTACTCACCCCGGCTAAACTGAACGGCTGGCACGGAAATCCTGCCAACAGGACGTCATGATCGGGGATCTGTTCGTCGATATGCGCATAGGCCTGCGCGTCGGTGACGTCCGGTTTACCGCTCAGCGTAACTTCGCGAATATCCTGATTAAAACGATGGCTGCTTTCGTCGTTGTACCAGTTAGCTTTATAAGTCCGCACCGCATTTTTGTTCCATTCACTGGTAAAGACACACTGTCCGCCAATGGCTTCAAAACCATTGCGGATACCGCCAATACCGGCGAACAGGTCGATAAAGCGGAATTGATAATGCGGATGGTGCGCAGGCGGCGAAGGAAGCATTTTGCGCAGTAAGGCTTCCTCGGCGGCGGTAAGTGGCGCAGGGGTGCCTTTGCCATTGACCCGCCGGTTTAATCTTTCACGACTCCATTCGTTTTGACCCAGTTTGCGTAACTGTTCCGCCACATACTTTTGTCCGTAGATTTCCAGTACCCGGCCCAGCAATGCGTTGTCGTCTTCTCGTTGCCGTTTGTCTTCTGCTTCGGCCTGGCGCTGAAGCTCCTGCGCGATTGAATCAAATTCCGACATGACGTCTCCTTGGGTTAATGCGTGAAAATATATCACTCATTTGACCCAGAGGAGAGTTTTACCTGCTGTTATCAGTGAATGTCGGGACGGTACGCAAAACCGCGTGCGCTCTGCGTGTTATCCAGCAAAGGGAACGGTATACGTCTAATGGTGGGGCAGCGACACCCATTTATAGCCCAACAGCATGGTGCCAAGGATGATCGTTGCCGTGGCGCTGAGATGCATCAGAAAATCCAGCGCACTCACATGGGTTGGGTGGCAAAGGGCCAGTAATGTCAGCGCCATGCAGGCGACGCCAGCCCCGGCGGCTGCCAGGCTCCGGGCGGGAAATAACGTGCGGGTACGGCGTAGATAACCAATCACGATCGCCATCATCGGCACGCTCACCACAACCATAAAGAGATAACAATTTGTTCCCACCTCGCTGCCTTGTACCGGGAGGTGGTGATGCAATTGCATATTGGCAAAGGAAATTGCGAGCCAGAGGCTAACCAGCGGCGTAAACCATTTCCAGCTCAGGGATTGCTGCCCGGCAATGCTCAGCAAAAAGGCGTTACGGATAGCCAGCGCGCCGGTAATAAAGGTCAGAAATAACTGCAAGATAACCCACGCGGCGCCTGTCTGAGACCAGTCGGTAAAAGTCCGGTGCACCAGTAAACTGGCCAGCGCCCCACAGGGCAATGCCATCACGATCCACGCTACAACCCGCCATCCTGGCTGCCACGGACGTTTTACGGGCTCGATAGTGCGACTTAACTGCTCAATAAAAAGATCATGATCGGCCATGATGCGCTCCTAACCGACGAAGGTTACTTAATGCGCGATGCAGCAGAGACTTAACGGCCGCCACCGTCAGGTTATTGTGCGTCGCGGTTTCTGAAAGGGTCATTTCGTGCAGGTGAACATGTTCAATTATCTGCCGCTGGCGCGCCGGAAGCTGGTTTAACAGCATGGCGAGTTCTTCCCTGGACTGGTGTTGTTCAACGCTGGCGGCCAGATAACGGTCTTCGCTTGCGTACTCAGACGCCTCGCTGTCGTCTTGCTCGCGCTGACGATGACGGCCACGACGGCGCAGCGCATCAACCGAACGGGCATGGGCAATCGCCATCAGCCACGGCAAAAAAGGTGAAGCGGGATCGTAGGTGTGACGTACCCTGTGCACGGTCAGCAGCACATCCTGAATGACATCTTCAACCAGCATGTCATCGTCAACCTGCTTACGTACCAGCGAGCGAATAACCGGTACCAGCGCCTTTAGCAACTGCGTGTAGGCCGCCTGATCGCCGGCCTGGGCAAGTGCCATCAATTGTGGCCATTGCTCACGTGTTGCCTCATATTTTTCCATATCCCGCCTTATTTACGGCTTCATGTCTTTTTACCGCTGGCCTGTGTCAGGGCGTTGACCACTATCGACGGGGTGAGCACCTGCGGCAAAATTTTCGGTTCGCTGCCATCTGCCGGATAGACCACATACAGCGGCAGGCTGCCCTGACCCAGGGCGTTCATCGTGTCATCGATATCGGCATTAAATTTGGTTGAGTCGGCCACCATATAAAGTGTGCCCGTGCGCGCGAGCGCCTCTTTCACGGCCTGCGTAGACAGCGATGTCTTCTCGTTTACCTGACAAGTGATACACCAGGATGCGGTGAAATTGACGAAAATCGCTTTGCCGTGGCCACGATTATACGCCACATTTTGCGGCGACCATTTTACCTCTTCGACATGTGCCATCGTCTCAAGCGGGGCGCCATTTTTGATTACCGACGGCAGCGGAACAATGACTGCCAGAATCAGCGCAGCGGTGACTGCAAACAATGCGAGATGCCGCTTACCGGCAAAGCGCCGTTGCTGCGCCATACCATAGAGCCAGGCGGCGAAACTCAGCACTACAGCAGCCGCCAGAATCGCGGCGAGCGCGGTGGTTCCTGCCTGCTGAGCCAGTACCCATACCAGCCAGCCGAAGGCACCGAACATCGGAAACGCCAGGCCACGTTTTAGCGTATTCATCCAGGCACCGGGGCGCGGTAGCCATTTTCCCAACGCCGGGAAGAGGGAGATGAGAGTGAATGGCGCGGCGAAACCGAGTGCGAGGGCAAAGAAGATAACCAGCGCCACGGCAGGTGGTTACACCAGCGCATAGCCAATAGCACCTGCCATAAACGGGGCGGCACAGGGGGTTGCCACAATGATCGACAGCGCCCCGGTTAGCGCCGCCCGGACAAACGCACCGCGCTCAACGGAAATTTCCCCGGCGCGCTGCATCGACAGACCCACTTCAAACACGCCAAGTAAATTCAGCGCAGCGCCCAGAATAACCAGTGCGAGGAAGGCAATCACCAGCGGCGACTGGAGCTGAAACCCCCAACCGACGGCGGTACCGCCCGCACGCAGGGCTAACAAAACCGCGGCCAGTATCAGCATGGTAACAACCGTGCCGAGTAAGAAGCCAAGCCCTTCTTTGCGCGTCTGCACCGTACTGTGCGAATGGCGAACCAGCCCCAGCGCCTTAAGCGAGATTATCGGGAAAACGCAGGGCATAAAATTAAGGATAATGCCGCCTGCAAAGGCGGCCAGCATTGCGGTTAACATAGTGAGTCTCTGATGGCTAATGGGGTGGTTGACGTCCGCCTTTTACGAGTGCGAATTTGCGTACTGTTTCACCGCATCCATCGTTTTCTGGATATGCGTTTCCGGGTTTCTGTCAGTGTAGCTCAGCAGGATCTTACCGTCCGGCGCGATAACAAATGAGGTCCGGTCAGAAAGGGTTTTGGCATTCATCTGCATCAGCGTCTGGTACTCCGAGGCGACTTTTGCGCCTGGGTCAGCCGTGACGGTGAACTTATCGCGGCACTCCAGTTTAGAGAACTCATCCACCTGGTCCACATTACCTGCGGTCACGCCAATGACGGTCGCGCCCAATTTTTTGAAGTCATCCGTGGCTTCGGCAAAGGCGTGGGCTTCGATGGTGCAGCCTTTACTGAATGCCGCCGGGAAGAAATAGAGCACGACCGGGCCTTTTTGCAGGGCCTGTTTCAGTGAGAACGTCAAAGGCTTGCCCGCAAGGGCGCCCTGCAATTGAAAATCGGGGGCCTGCGCACCGGTTGGCAATGCGGCCTGGGCATTGAACATCGGCATTGAGACGCTAAGCAGTACGGCAGAGGTAAGGCTCAAAAAGAGTTTTTTCATCGGTGTCATGTTGCGCTCCACGGGGTTAGGAAATTTAACGCTCATAGACAGTTCGCTGGATGTCGCGGGAAAGTTTCGCCTGGGGTAAAAAATTTTCCTCGCTGAAAAAGCGGTTTAACGGAAGGGCTATTTCACGATGCGATATGGGTAGCGAGGGGCTTTGTTGAATAAATCGAACTTTTGCTGAGTTGAAGGATCAGATCACGCATCCTCCCGACAACACAGACCATTCCGTGGCAAAGCAAAAGTTCAGAATCACCAACTGGTCCACCTACAACAA
>OKVU01000220.1_pt1 | contig 30775 bp, 35 predicted proteins | sample 1606901 | NCBI WGS metagenome assembly OKVU01 (sample SAMN03281017, study PRJEB24777) | human gut metagenome | isolation source: fecal sample PR221 from 1 month old male Chinese infant, caesarean... | reverse complement strand
GTTACGCCCATGTCGGTGTTAGGGTTTGCCAGGGTCAGAGCGTTGATCCCGGCAGCAGCAGCATTACTCCAGTGACCACCACGTTGTGCGTAACCTATGCGAGATGTGTTAATAAGGAAAAAGTCGCTCGCGGCGGACAGGAAAGGATAGAGGCCCAGGATCTGCATTTTCTTCAGGGCCAGGTTGGTAACTGCTTTCCCTGTGCTGTTCGCGATTGCTGTCGTCCGGAACTGCGCACTGATTAACGTCAGCGTGTAGTCTGCAGCAGACGCAGCGCTACCCGATTTTAACTTAATGCTGTTGGCCGTTGTACCGTTGCCATCAGGTGAAATTAACGACCCGTCTTCGCCACTGATAGCCCGCCAGTCTGCAGACGTATCCAGCAAATCATGGGAAGCACTGGCCGCATTATTATTGGCGAGAACCTGTAGTTCACCGTAGACGCAACGTAGACCGCTTACATGTTCGTTTGCATTTCCGTTCAGGTCTGAAATCCCGTTATATGCCAGATTGTGACGAAACTCAGTGGGCCCAGATCCCGTGTAAATGAGTCCGCCCCCATCGTTGGTACCAACCGGCAGGCCGTCAGTGCGAGTACCGTAAAGTGACGGGTCAGTGATGTCGTATCCGGCCCAGTTCGCTCCTTTTGGATACTGCTGGTTTTTCCATGCCAGGCACTGTAACGCCGCCCACTCTGCGTTAGTCATTGCATGAAAACCGGCACCAGATGCCCTGGCAGTTTGAATCGCATACGGCAGGGAAACCACACTTCTGGTCGGTACAGAGTATGGCTGCGAAACCATCTCACCATTAATAACCCGCATCTGGTACGTGCCAATGAGGATTTGTGAATACTCTGTGTCATCGACAATAAATGCCGGGTGCGTCCCGGATAGCGAACTGTCGATTTCAGAAAGGTTGAATTTAGCCAACACGTTCATAAAACACGGCTGACCTTTCTTTGTGTAAACAATCGTCTGGAGACCACCAGATGCAGCCTCTACCGACTGACGTAATCTGTCTTTAATAAGGATTGTAGCCATTTATAATCGCCTCTATTCATATGAGAAATACTGATCGAGCCACACCATACGTTGGGTTAGCCATGACAGTAGCTGGTCGTTACTGGTGATATCTTTTGACGGTAGCCCCGTCCATTTAATTAATTCCCTTTCAAACATGTCTATTGTGTATTTAGACTGCAAAGCCGTCATAATGCGTGAAACATTCCCGACAGATAACACACCGGAATTGCGTAATTGCGCGTAACGGGCATTAATATCCGACCCGATAGCGGTGTAAACTTTCCCCCAGAACTCCCTGTTACCCGGCAGGGCAAACCCTTGAGTAATGGGATTGAGAGTTGGTCCGTAGGCAATAGCTCGCCCGGACGCATTCAGGCCGAACGTGGTGTCCAGGTCATATGGCATACAGAACCATTTCTGTGCATCCCATGTCATAAACAACATGTTTTTGTTGAAACAATCCACCGCGCATAAAAACATCATCAGAATGTAATAATCTGACGTATTCATTTTGTCCATGTGCTCCGGAAGGGCGGCTGAAAAATCGCTCTGGGGTAATTGCGCAAATGTCCGCCAGACATCGAGATACCCGTTAACCGTGGCAGTGACATTAGATGGTGCAGTGACCTCGCAAATATCCGGATTAGAGATATCCAGTGTTCGTATATCACAGTTCTGAAACTCCAGGTAAATCTGCTCCGGGATGTTTTTGGCGATATTATAATTCGCTCTCTTTTTGCCGATCATAATGTCTCCGAGCCCGTAAAACTCCGAATTAATATACACGATGCACGGGTAGCCTTTCGGGATGCCGGTTGCGCCAGTATCGACTGCGGCCAGTCCGGTTTTACCAACGTAATAGTGATCAACCTCTCGCCGTGGCCAGGTATCACGGGTATTCTGCATCTGAGTCCACAGGGTATAACCGATAAGGTTGCGACTGTGCGTGGAGTCGATATAGTTCGCCTTATAAACCCATTCACTGAATGCAAGTCCATCACCGATTTTCAGCTTCAGATCGGTTGAATATGCCTCATCGGAATAAAAGGCGATGGTTAAATTCTTTTTGGGATACCCTGCCGATGACGACCCCTGAACAGCAATTGTGCTGAACGCTGTCAATGACACACCATCAATATCGATCTTGCATCGCCCCTGGTATGCTCCATCGGCCTTTGATGCCGGCACGCCTTGAGGGGATGTAATATCAATCCGCACGATTCGTGCCGGCGACGGAAAGGCATAGATACCGTCCGTGACTTCCGTTGCACCGGCAGAACCCCCACCGCCTGTGGCGTTCGTGTCCAGTCCGTCGAGTTTATAGAGTTCTGAGGCCAGGAGACTCAGATTGAGCAATGACTGCAGTCGGGCACCGTCCAAATCCCTTGCTGACGGGGCCAGGTTAATTGCATCAATGACAATCTGCAGAGATGTGCTCAATGACTGGATGGTATTCCTGGTCTGGCTGTCCGACACCCCAAGAGAAAATAACGTTTCACTGAGCACCTGTATCGCAGTATTTATGTGTGAAATATTATTCTGGCTTTCATTCAGTATGTTTTCCTGAGAAAAAATAATTTCAGATATGACCTGTAGTGATAATGAAATGTGTTGTAGGGCTGTTATGGCGTTCTCATTATCATTTGTTATCTGGCTTTGTGTCTCCGCCTGAATATGCTGGCCCAGATAAATGCGCTGTAACCAGTCTGTCGCCTGCTGGGTCTGTTCTTCAATATCGTCAACAGCCTGCTGAGAAGGCATTTTCCGCCCTGTTGCGGTCAGCGTTCCGGCGTTGTTGATTACCTCTACTGCAAGTGCGCTGTCATCAGGGCTGCGGTAATACGTGGTGCTCCCTTCGGGGATATTCGCGATATCCGCCTGTGCCGCCGCCAGGGTCATGTACTGGCGGCTTAGAGGGATCAGGTTCTGCCGCGTCTCTTCGACAACTTTATCCCCTTCAGCCTTAATTCCGTCTACGGTGTAGTGCTCGCCGCCCAGGCGATCGGTGTATGTCAGGTCGGTACTGGTGACAACCTTATCCAGCATGGCGCCGGCATAAACTGCGTCCCGAATATCAGTACTTGGTACCGGGTTGTCGGTTGGAGTTGGTAACGGTACTTTAGTCATTGTGCATGTCGCCCTGTAAAAGGCGCACGAATCCCTCAGAAATGAATCTGATGATGTGCGCGAAGTTGGTAATTATTGCTGTGTGTTACGGATAAATCGAGTCTGAATACTCAGTGAGTGAGAGGGTTTGAGTATCGTCACCGTTGGGTTTGGCGCTGTCGACGCGCCAGATAGTAGAATTAAGTTCCGAGTCGGTAGCGATGAAATACCGGCTGGGGTTTTGCACCGTGTTGCGGTCATAAATAGCCAGGTCGAAGGTATCGGCTGCAGCCTGAAATGCTTTGGGCTTGCCGCTTACCGGGTAGGCCCGCCAGCGCCCGCGGTAATTGCCTAGGCTGTCGGTCATAACCACCCACATATCGCCGAGTGAAAAGTCGATACGCTCTGACGTCGAGAACACATCCCCGGAGCGCCCGGTTATGTATCCAGTCTGCTGCGCGTTGTCGTACATGTCCGGACACTGAACCACCGTACCGCGCACCACCTGCGTCGACTCCAGCACTTTCACCGTCATGGTAAGACGTGAGTAAATGATTTTCCTCGCCTCAAGCCAGGCCCGATCGGTTGCCTGAGTGGCGTTGCGGCAGCCATCCAGGCTGATCTGCATTGCGTTAACGGTAGCATCCTCAACCTCAGTGATGCCGCTGCTGTCGATCTGCAGGTAGATGTACGCCTTCTTGTTCGTCAGCGGGTCGACGTAGTCCAGCGCCACGCCGTCGTAACCACCAGGTAGAGACATTTGCCATGCCACTTTGTACTCGTCCCAGAACATATTGGATCGAGCAAAAACCGCATCGGGATTTGTCACTTTCTCATCACGCCAGAACGTCAGCACATCGCCGATGTTATTGCCGTCAACGCGGGCCACATTGGCGATCGTCGCTATGCGCTCACCAAGAGGCTGTTTCTCATCCGAGAAGGTGTAATCGAAATACCCAAGCGCTTCATCCGACAGCGAATCGGCAATGGCATACAGAGCGGCAACGTCAATGCTCGCCACATCCTGCTTACCCACAACCACCCATTCGTGAAGGATAGCGTCGGCAAACGAGCGACTCGGCCGCAGCGTATAATCGACCGCGCCGGTTGTCCGGTCGTAGCTGATGGTATGCCGCTGCGCCAGCATGTTGTATTTCTGCTCACGGTTGCTGTTGCTGTCATTCGAGCCCTTGATCGTGATGCGGGCAATTGTGTCCTCCGGATACACGACGTTTTCGCGCACGTTCACCGCGTGGATCGCCATCAGTGTCACTACGTTGGCGTCATTGCTGTTGTCGAGGCGCTCGATAGTGACCGCATAGCGCCCCGCCCCGGCTGCCGGGGTGAATTTATGCGTTGTGCGGAAATACCGGGTTGTCACCTGAAAGTCGTTATCGAAGAAATAATCGTGCTGCTCTGACGTACCAGGCACCTGATTGTTGTCGTCGTCGACCTGCCAGAACTTGATCCGGTATTGCGTTGTGCCGGCCGTCGCGCCGAGCTGAACCAGGACATGCACCCACACTTGAGTCGAGACAATTGGCGACACTGACGGACCGATAACCAGCGGCGTCTGGTCATTAAGCGTGAACAGAGTCGCGTTGATAACCGCGTTGCCCGGCAGAGACGTAATTTCTCCCGAAAGCTCGCCGATATAGAAAGTCGTGTACGACAGCGTGTCGTCTCCGATAACGCTCTCAGAGGAGATGATGTTCCCGGCGCCGGTGACGTTGCGTGGGACGCTTGTGCCGCCGTCGTTCCAGGTAGCATTAATGACGAATGACACGGGGTGTGGCACCGCCAGTGCGGCGAAGTATGCAAAGTTATCATCGTTCGACAGCACAATGGCTTTGAGCTGATTACTCTCGATCGCCACCGATGTCGGCGCCGTCGTGGTCGCGGTCTGGGCCGGGAAGTCCTGGGATTCATTTAACCCGGGGACTGTCTCGTTATCGACGTCATCGAACTGGTATCCCACCTCAATCGTGCCGATCACGTCTCCCGGGTTATAAATCGCAGAACTGGCTCCCGCCAGGCTGCCGAGGTTCGATTCCGTGTAGCGGATCGACGATATGGTGTACCGGCCGTAACCGACCTCAAACCACTCCGTAAGCTGTTTGTTGTTATCGACGAACTCGAACAGAGCCTCCTGAATCAGGTCAGGAAAGACGCGGCACTGGCCGTAAATGTTTGGGCGCCCCTTGTAGAGTCGCGCGCGGTTCGTCTGGCCGGTCAGGTCATTATTGGGGGATTCGCCTGTCGCCACCGATACTGACGCGCTGGGCTTATTTGACAGTCCGAACACCTTCAGCGCGCCGGAGAGGATTTTCGTGACCGGACGTAATATCGTGGTGATGAGCTTTCCCACCCCCCCCTCTGGCTGGTCGAACACAGCCACCACGTCACCGGGTCGCAGTGGCCGGCTGATATCGTAATCGTCAGGCAGAGCTCGGCCATTCAGTTTCACGATAACATCGCGGTGCAACTGCAGGGAATCCAGCAGGCTCACCAGTGTGGTGCCAGCATCTACCGTTCCCCGCTGCAGCGGCGCGCCAGGCAGCCTCTGTAACTCATATCGCACCATGCACCATGTACTCCACTTTGCTGTAAACCTTCAGTAATGCCAGCGGGCTATCGCAGCGCACGAAACCAAGTTCCCCGCGGGCATGCAGGCACTTAACCGGGCTGATCATCACACCGATATGCGCCGGCACTTCGCCGCGGTAAAAAACGGCGATGCATCCGGTGGCTGCCACCGGCACAAGCCGCCAGTGGGTGCGCTCCTGTTCGTAGCAGGTGATGAAATCCGCTCCCGATTCGTAGCCAGCGATGTGATGCAGCTCCAGGCCGAGCACATGCCGGTAATAGAGAACCACCAGGCCCCAGCAGTCCATCTGTTCAAAACTGCAGGCGCGGTTAGCCCATGGCTTGCCGTTAACAAGCCCGATAAAGTCGCCCTGTGTCATACGGTTATTAGCCCTGGATAGTCTTTCGTGGTGAAAATGATGGAGTTGGCCAGCGTCAGCGGATTGGTCTTGCCGGCGGTCACAGTGACGTTGCTGGCATCGGCTGAAATGTCGTTCACGTAAAGCGTCCAGTCTTTCAGGGATGATGCATCACCGATCGCATCCCACTGCTGATACAGGCATTTTATCGGCGTCATTCGTGCCGCCCCGCGCCAGCTCTTTAGCGTCTGCCTCACGTGCTCCGTCGCGGCGACAAAGGTGATTGTCATGGATATAACTGCCGTTCCGTCCTGCGCCGGCTCGGTCACGCTGAACCGCGCAGGCTCGAAGGCATTTCCGCCGAACGTCGCCGGGCGAAAAAGGTTATTGACCACCCGGTAATGGCCGAAAGCCGGATGATAAAACTCGATGGTCTGCTTGATGTCACTCGCCGGCCTGCGCTCTTTCCATTCTCGTAATGTTGGCATCAGTCTGCCCTCGGCATCACTTCAGTGATCAGGTAATCCAGCCAGTATCCATATCCTGGCTGAGCCTCAACAATCCAGTCGTCATAGTCCTCGGTAATGTCCTCGAGCCCGTTGCTGATAACCGTTGCGGTCCAGGTGACCGTTCCGCCGTTTTTGCTGGTCTGCACCGGCATATCGACGAAATGCAGCGTCTGCTGCTGAACGCCCTGCGTATCACCCAGGTCGATCGGCATCTGGAACCAGTTGCGCCCGTGGTCGCAATATGTCGGCGAGCGAAGCCACGACTTAAACCTCTCGGCCTGCGCGAGCGTGAATATCCACTGCAGCGTCCAGGTCGCTTTCAGGTCCGTGGTGATCGGCGTGATTATCAATGGACCGACTGCCGTCTGCGTCGTCTGCCAGGCTGTATCCTGCGTCATGTTCTGATCGGCGCGCTGGGGAAGCGGCAGGAACGGAGGGTATTGAACTGTTGCCACGTTTCCTCCGGGCATAAAAAACCCGCCGAAGCGGGTTGGGTTTAGTCATTCAATTGCCTGCGGAGACTTAGGAGTATCTTCGATTATAATGTCGAATTTTTTGATATCCCCATCCTGAGGCGTAATCTTAAATTCAGAGTTAGCCGGGATGATCCCCTCCACAACACTCCCGTTAACCATTTCCAGACGGAATTTTACCGGTCTGTTTTGGCGGAAAATGGTAGTCTTGCCTATCTCCATACCCCTACTAAAACTTTCTCCAGGCCCATAGATGTTATCTTTCCCCATCAAAACGCTCCATTTGCTTTACGAGATAACCCAAGCGTCGATTGTAGCGTGCTGATGTAAGGCCCATTGCGTTCCGCATCAGAAATCAGGAATTCCAGCACATAATTACCGTCATTCTGAGTGGTCCCCATGTATTGCGGCTCAGCATTGGACGCTTGATTGTTGATGACTACCTGAACATTCAACCCGCCGCCGCCCTGCATATCCTTATTGCTGATGACCTTCCCGTTATCACCGGGGATCATGTACTGCTTGCCGGTGCTGGCCTGGTAAATCTCTGGCTTACCTTTCTCGCCGACCTGATACAGTCCGCCGGCTGATACCGGGCCGCCGTTGTAGCGAGCGCCGGCTATTGAAAGGGCCTGCGCCATGCCAACTGTTGAAGCTATTCCTGCCTGAGCGGGGATAGCGTTAGCGCCAGCCGTGGCAAGGGAGGTCATTGCAGCAGCCGGAGCCATGGATGCGGCTATTAGTTGCCCTTGCGCAATAGCCATTCCAGAAGCGGCGGTCATTCCAGCCTGCCCCATAATTACAGACTTCAACCACTCAACTCCCATCTGGACAAAGGAGTTGATAACGCTGTTTAGGACAGTTGATCCGAGTGAGCTCATGGCTTCGCTGACAGACATACTGCCAGTGAGTATGCCAGTGAGGGCATTAGAGGCGTTTCCTGCAAATGAATCAAATGCCGCAGCAGCTACCTCATATCCTGCGTTTTGTTGCCTCCATATCTCCCACTGCGCCGCTATGCGCTGTTGCTCGTACTGAGTGTTAGCGGCATTCATCAGTTCAAGTCCGCGCTGAGTAATCTGCCCCTTCTGCGATTCAAACTGCTGGATTAGAGCCAACTCCTGCGCGTGCTGGTTAGCCAGTTGTTGGACAGGGTCAATCTGCCCCCGAGCTTCCTGCATGGGGCTTACAGTTTGCTGAGCGCGTATCTTAGCCAGATTAACCTGGTGCTGAGCCTCCAGTTGCTCACTGGTCTGATTGTACTGCTGCTGAGTGATTTTTTTGGCGGCCAGTGCAGTTTGCAGATCTTTAACATCCTGCTGGTAAGACGCATTCTCTCTGGCTTCAGGGAGCAGTTTTTCTGCCGCAGCCTGGGCTTTGAGGGCATTAGCCGTATCCCATATTTCTCCACGGTATTTACCGGCAAGGGCAATTTGCTCTTGGGTGGCTCCCTTACCTAGTGATTGCTGAGCCTGTAATACTGCCTGCTCCCGGCTTAACTCCTGCGTTGATCCAGCAGCGAGTTCTGATTGCTGCTTCAAGTTGGCTAGTTTTTGGTTTACCGATTCCTGCTGGTTAGCAAGTTTCTTAGCCTCAGATTCCGCCGCCTTATCTTTCTTCTTCTGATCCTTTCTTGCCTGAGTGTTTCTCTCTGTTGCAGCATAATTATCCTGAAGCCTTTTGATTGCTAGCTCATCTGTAACGCCTGCATCCTCAGCATCATAGGCCGCCTGCTGCCTGGCTTTTGCTTCCCCCTCCAGCTTTGACAAGGCAAGTCGGCGCTCAGCCTGCTTAATTAGCTTCTCGCCTTCTTTCCCGCCCCAGTTTATTTTCAGACTTTCTGAGTTGAAGGCTTTCAGGGCCTGCGTTGATTGGCCGAGTTTTTCAGCCAGGAATGCCTGGGTTCCACCGAGGAATGACGCTTGCTTTTCTGCTTCAGCGATAGCGATAGCGTTATCTCTGGCAGCCCTCATCTGATCAACAATGCCCTGATTAACTTGAATGTTAATTAGGTGTAATGCGTCTTCAGTTTGCTTAAGAGTGGCTGTCGCTCCATCCAGATCCCTGCGCTTTTTGGCCAACTCGTTTGCGGCATCCCTTGCCTTAATCACGAAACCATTATTTTGATCTTCGGTAACTCCATATTGCCTTGCAAGCGTTGTATATTTCTCGTAATCGGATTGCAGACCTGAAATGGTATCTTTCAGATCGCTAATAGCTTCCTTTTGCGCCTCAATTGAGGTGACCGTATCAGCCCTAACGCCCTGAGCTTGAGCAAGATTCATGTCCTTGAGGCGCTTAATAACGTCAGGTACGGTGTCAGCAAAAGCTATTGCCTCTTTTCTGGCCTCAGCCTGTCGCTGTGAATACAGATACCAGCCAGCGGCAACAATGGCTATTACGCCAATGGGCCCACCCAAAGGAGCAGTAACCGAATTCACTACCTTCATTGTGTTTGCAAAAGTTATACCCGTAGCGGCCACTTTGGCTTGTGATGCCGCTAGTGCATTATTAGCCAATGCAGCTTCAGCGGATGTTGCGACATAAATCCCCCTTAGCCGTATAACGTTCTCAAGTGCAAAGGCTTCAGCGGCAGATCCTTTTGCTACATTATACTCCGCAGTTGCCAGATTTAGAGCGGAAAGGGCAGCATCTTTATCTGCTACTGCTTTTCTGGCTGTTACTGATGCCGCTGCAGCTTCCTGCTGCGCCGATTGCCTTGTCGCAACTATTCCCTGAATTGTTGCCTTCACTCTTGAGGCTTGAGCGGCTGTTGCCATTGCTAACGCGCCAGCAAACCTACCGCCCATTATTGCAGCAGCGCCAATTAAAGCTGTCCCCAGTGTCTCAAGGTTTTCGCTTATTGTAATAACAGAGTCTCGGAACCCTGCTGCGAATGATTTAACCGTCGAGTTTTCGCCAAAGAACTTCGTTACGTTGTTACCGGCCACCTGCAATCCCTTGGCGATTGAGACGGTGGTGTTGGCAAATTCTTTGCCGATTGCATCCCCTTGTGACAGAAGCCCCTTAACTACAACGTCTGTTGTCAGTTGCCCTTGAGCGGCCATAGCCCTTAACTGACCAATAGAAACACCCATCGAATCAGCCAGAGCGACCATGAGGCGGCTGCCTTGCTCTGACACTGAGTTAAACTCTTCGCCGCGCAGAACGCCGGAAGCTATACCCTGTGATAGCTGAATGATTGCGTTCTCAGCTTCCTGAGCAGTTGCGCCGGATACCGCAAATCCCTGGTTGATAATGGTGGTAAGGCGGGTTAAATCTTCTGCGCTGGTGTTGTATGTTCTGGTTCCGCGCTCAAGCCGGGCGTAAAGAGTCGCCGTGCCGTTCAGGGATGACTGGGTTGCTTGTGAAACATCAAAGATCCGCTGCATAACTTCGGCCTGCGTCTCTCCAGTACGAACCGAGTTAGCGACTTTGTTATTCAGTTCAGTCCAGGCATCGGCATAACTCGCAACCTGTTGCACAGAAAGCGCGGCCAGCAAGCCTTTAGCTACGCCAGAAAGGCTGGACATTGTTCGTTCCATCGATCCAATAGAGCGCTCAGTGCGGTTAACGCTGGCTTCAAGGCGGCCCATGCTCCCATTAAGACCGTTCAGTGCCGCATCAACTTCTCTTCGCGCTGCCAGTAAACGCGAAGTATCCATGTCGACTTCGTAGATAACGCTGCCAGCATTAAACGTTCCAGCCATTTACTTTTCTCCGGGCAATAAAAAACCCCGCCGGAGCGAGGTTATATATGTGATTAGTTATTTCACTTGCTGATCATGGATAGCACGGCAGAAATCACATTTTCCACTTACATGAAGAGGAAATTTCTTTTGCTATTGAATCTGCTCCAGTGAGGTCAAACTCAACTACTTGCATCGTTGAACCATATGGCTCGAACCCAAGGATCATTTTTTTATGAGAGGAAATATCCTTTATGAAGGGTATGGCCTTGGGGCTGAACGCCGCCTCGCCCCCCTCTGCAGCACTCCATCTCCGTTTCTGCGGCTTTCCTCCATCAAACCTGATGGTTATTAACGGGTCATCAATTCCCATATACTCATCTACGGAAAGATATGCTTCCGTTTTTCCCTCACGGCATCGCAAGATAATGGAAGTAGTTCTTTCAATTCCTTGTCTCATATAGACATCTGGTGACCTATTAATGGCTACAACATCAGTCATATCGGTCATCTTGTTTTCTTCTTTCTTAACCTGCCAAGAGCCTTCCGTTACATATTCAGCGCCGGTTGATACCAGAGGGATAGCAGCTACACACAAAGCCAAGATCGTCTTTTTCATTTTAGGATGTGTCCGTTTTGAATGTTCAGAACAATCCTATCAGGTATGAATGGGAACGACAAAACCCGCAGTTAAGCGGGTTTGGTTATCAAGGCGGATCTCTTAGCCGATCACAAACTCAGCCTTTGCGCCTCGAAACGAGATTGTTTTGTTCCCAGCCCGACGGCAAGCGTCAGCTATAGCCTTCATGCCGTACTCGACATTACCCAGATGTTTGCGCATCGCCACAATTTCAGCCTTCGGCGCTGATACATCAAAGCCTGCCTCTTCCAGAACGTTAATCAGGCGAATGGCCGCAGATGTCGAGTTGTCACCACAAAGCATCTCCATCGTCACGTCAAAAGACGGGGCGGTTAGAGACTTCCCAAATGACAGGTTGCCACTGCGAACCAACGGGTTGTTATCGATCCACCATTGAAGCGGAATGTTTACATCAAACTTAGGTGCTGGTAGCGTTTCCTGCTTGCCAAGGAATTCACCCTCAAGAGGCACACGCGCAGCGATAGAAAGCCTTCATGGGATACCCGAAGAAGCGAAAATCGCCATTTACAACGTGCTTTCGCAAGAACTTGAAGCAATTACGAGCGCCAAAAACGAAGAAATCGCAAAGATTAATGCTGAAACTGAAAGGTTGAATGCTACTGTCGCTCAAAAAGAAATGGACCTTGCAAATATTGGCTCTGTCATAGGTGCCATAGTCGTCGTTTTGGTCTTGTTTGTTTTGTTCATCAACTTGAAATAGAAAACCCACCGTTCGGTGGGCTTCTTCTCTGTCGTTTCGGGGTGTATCTGACTATCTGTCAAACTCTTTACCACCAGTCGACTTTAAGTATATAGACTTAATGTATGGCATTTTAAAGAGCACAGCCCTATCATCCATAGCTGTTCTAAGCATCATACTACGACACATAAGGCTTACCCCGCCGGTTACTTTGATGCATAATCCATCAGGGCTTTCGAATGTACTCATTTTCCCCTTCTTCCACATTATAAACGTTGCACCTTCAGGGATCGCGCCAATTGGCTGCACAGCAAAAAACGAAATGCTTGTGTATACAAAAATTGAAAAAGCGATAAGGATAACAACGATCACAGATATTGTTTTTTTCCACATAGCAACCTCAGCAACCAATAGTTTCGCCTGAATTTGTTATTGTGCACGTATTTCCATCACTGTCGGAACTATGGCAGCCTGAGGAATCACACCAACTTTTCACTGAATACTGATTCCCATCAGAGTCACTAGAAAACACCTCCGTCGAACCATCAGAATGATTCCTTGTTCCAGATGTTACAGAGTAATTATTACCTTCAGTATCGTAAGATGAGATGGTTGTGTCCCCGTTAGCCGCCTCGCTAGTACTCGTGCAAACACTGTAACCATCTGATCCAACGCACTCATCTGCATATGCGTAGCTAAAGAATCCGCTTAATAGAAACAACAATACAATCTTCCTCATATCCCTATCCCCACTGGTTAGTTTTGGACAGATTAGCAGGGATATGAGGGAGTAAAAAGCCCACCGTGGTTGGCTCATTTCTTCTTCTCTTCACGTTTGCGTCGTCGCTCTTCCCGCAACTCCTCTCGGCGTAAATCATCAAACACCTTTACGATCGCTTTCATCATCATGAAATTGACGAAGTGGTGATTAACGCAGCCGTGAATGCGTAACTGCTCGGTGAACTCTTCAGCCGATCGCAGCGCCTCCATCATGTTCTTCTCGCCTTTCATGAACTCCGAGAAGTCGCGCCCCGCTCTGGAGGCGCATTCAACAATACGGTTATTCATGGTCACGCCGCCGCATACAGCAACTTCATTTGTCCCTTAACGGGGAACACAGCCATGCAGCGGGCTTCGAAGTCCTTCTGGTCAATGCTGCAACTGGCAATGTTGGTAACGGCGATCAGTTGCTGCTCGACCTTCTCCAGTGCATCAGGCTTAAGATGTTGGTGAATCTTCTCCTTGCTGTCCCCGGCGGATTGTTTGGCTGCCTGATAGACATAATCAGGAAGTGCTACACCGTACACCCAGCGAGAGGTGATCTGCCCGAACAGAGCCGGGCAACCGCCGACATGACCAAAGTAAGGAAGGCCGGACATTTTCGACAGTGCTTGATAGAACGGGTCTTTAAAGCGCTTCTCCCAGGACGTTGGTTGCTGGCACACCATCAGGCCGACAATCTGATCCTCGGTGAGCTGGAAGTTTTTACTCAGCAGAAGATTTTTAATGTGTCGGTCACAGGCGCGGGCGAATTTTACTGACAACCAGCGGGCGAATTCCACCGCCAACTCCGGATGAAGCCAGGTCCCGCCGTTTCACCCTTTTTCCACTCTGACTAAAAGGGGAGAAAAATCCTCTTTTACGCCAGAGCTAGCAATTCCAAGCTCCTCAGCCAGTTCGGCGATATAAATTTTTGTCGCCTCAGTCTTTAGCCAGTCCTTTGGAAGCTTGCCGTGATGCTTTGCAGCAACTGTGGCATTGAACCAGCAATCTGCTGTAAAAGGGAATGAACGGTCATCGTAATTCATAGGGATGATATTAGACATATCGGTAATTACCTTTTAGTGATGAACCTTGTCTCACAGGAATCCGGCCCACAGAAAGGCACCGACAGCCAGCCGGTATCCTCAAGGGTCATCCTGAAAGGTTCTGTGTGAAATGCGCGTGAGATGCGCGGTGAAATTTGGGTATAAAAAAGCCCCGGACTATACCGAGGCTGGCTTATTGGTTGGCTTTAGCCTGCTTCCGTTTGCGTCTTGCAAAGTACGCATCGGCTGCATCGTCATACTCTTCCCTGGTATACCCTTTCTGATCCGGGTATTTGGCGATGAGCATTAGGCTGAATTCGGTCATCGTCAGGTTTTCAGCTTCCTCTCTGCTGATCCCGAAGTGGTTGCGTGCAGCGATGACGTAATCGGCAGCCCGGAACTCACTGGTTTTTTCATTTGTCTCATGGCGCTGAAGTTTGCGTACTTTGGCCTTTCCGATAATGCCGTGCATCATCAGACTTTGTGCAAGGATGACCATATCCTGCGGATTCATGACGCCCTTATGCCACACAAACGCCCTTCTTTTGGTTTTGCCGGGCTTCATCCAACCAACCAGATCACCTATGTCATCATTGCAGCAAGCGGTGAGGACCGTGTGGGCGGCCAGTAGAGATTTCTTATCAAGATGTAAAGCAGAAAGGTGTTTAGCCAGCCATTCAGGCACTCTGCCGTACGCTTCGACAACCCTCTGAATGAGAGGTGTTATTTCATCGTTGCAAAGGTCATAGAACGTCTGAACTATTTCTGCTGGCTCGCCAATGCGCGACATAGCCATGAATGATGGCCGGAAAAAATAATCCCGGCCCCCGACGGTTACCAGGCATTCTCCCAGCTCTTTTAGCGGAACCATTTGCTGCCTCCTGTAAACAAAATCAAGGGCAGGATCCTGCCCTTTGTTTTGCTTACGCCGTGACAGTAACCACGTGGGTAGCCACGAATTCACCATCAACCGTCTTCACAGTAATTGTTGCTGTTCCCGCCGTTGCACCTGACGGCGCTGACACGGTTACCGTATTACCAGTGATGGCAACGGTTGCACGTGCCGGCACGGATGAGCTGGCTGTGAACAGTTTGTTATCAGCATCTTCCGGTGCAATATTCACTGCGAATGTAGTACTGGAGCCAGCAGCAATAGAGCTGGTCGTCGGCGCAACACTTACACCGGTAACCAGAATGTCACCATCAGCTTCGGTGATCTGGAAAGTCTGACCGTCAGCCAGTTTGAACTCAAAGCTGTAGGTCACGATTTCTTTCACACCACCGCCGTCACTGGCTCCTGATGGGACCATATAGCCGATGTGGTAATAATCACCCCAGTGGAAACGCATCCATACACCTGGCTGGCGGCGGGCACGAACCTCATCGACGATGTATTTCACGAACTGCTGAATGCCAAACTCATCAGTGCGGTCTTTAACGCGAACCTCCCCTTCGATGGAGTAGGTCGGGTCCAGACTGGCAATCAGGTTTGAACTGAATCCGCCGTTATCAGCATCAGAGGTCAGGGCCTCCGGGCTAAGGTCCCACGTTGCCGATGTTGGCAACCCCATCAGTTTCCAGTCGCCTTCCGCCGGAAACTGGTCGGCACAGCCGTAAGCCAGTTCCAGCGTCTTAGCGCGACCAATTAGTTGTCCGTTGTCGGAGCAGCCTTGCATCGTTGCTTACCTCGCTTCAGATAATAAAAAAGGCCGCTCCAGGCGACCTTATGTGGTTTTATTCGGTGTTATCCGCCAAAGAGGCAGGCGAACTGCAGGCGCCACACCATACGCCCCTCGGCTGTGATAACAGGCGAAGGAATTCCGCCCATGTTGGATATCTGCCCAAGGCAGGTGTGCGTCATCGGGTTTTGCTGCACGTAATCGATGATGGCCTGAGCGTCGTTCTCTGACTGCGCATAGTCAGCAGATGCCTTTCCCTTGCTTATCACGTCCACCATGACGTAGTAATCAGCGGCCATATCACGATCTACTGGCGTGCCACCATTTGGTCGGAACACAATAAAGCGGTCAGATGCCTTGCCGGTATCATTCCATGACAGTGACTGAACGATGTATCCGGCAGTCAATCCTGACTCAACAAAGACATTTCGAACCCGCCTGTGCATAGGAGGCGTCATAGCTCCATCTCCCTGCGTATAACTGCGTCAACTCTGTCTCTGGCGTTTTCAGCACCTTTCTCAAGGAATTTTGGCTCGCCTGATGTGTCCCATATATTTCCACGGGAACCGGGCGCTTCGCCTTTTCTTACAGGGCGCGGGGTGTTTTTTCCAAGATGAATACCTTTGGCCTCATGCACGTACGCCGCATAATTTGCAGAATAACCAATTCTCCCGGTTAGTCTGGTGCCCTTGATAACAACCTCTCTGAACTGAGAGTTAACCAGAGTGCTGGTATCGATAGGAACCAGCACCGCGGACTCCAGCCCAATCTCAAACAGAGCAGAGTAGAGCGCCCGCATGGTTTTTCGCTTTTCGATATTATCAATCAGCCGGTTGATGTTATTGCTGACCTTGGAGACTCCCCGAACTTTAACGCCCATAATCAGACTCCCGTTATAAGTGCGAAATCGTCTGCCAGTCGCTCGAACGTATCTGCGAACTGGACGATCTGCCGAATCTCATCGGCCTCATCCGGCGGTGCTGCATCAGTCGACGCGCCAATCAGGATGTAATCTCCATCCCGCGCCGTTGCGTACTCGGTCCATATCGTGTTTTTAACAACGAGCTCCCGGCCAAGGTCACCGATTTTTGCAGAGAGTCCGCCCTGGTAGTCGCAGAGGATAGCGATCGGCGCTTCCCACCCGTACGGCTGACCTCCGCCGTCGGTATCGCTACCTTCGGCATCGCGTATGCGCCGCCAGACTGTCGCCGTCGCGGTATAGCTCCAGTTTGCTACCGAAGACATCAGTCATCCCTCCATCGCAACACAACAGCGCCTGTAGCATGTATGCGAGGGCAGTTAATCATCCACTGCCCGGCACCGTTAACGTATGCCGTCGTTTGCTGCCCGGTGTCGGTCATTACCCACACCCGGGTAAACGTCCGCGGCAGCCGTTGCTGAACTGAAACCCACGCCATTAGCAGCCCCCGACCACCATAAACAGGCCCACACTGTTGCCGGCGCTGATCGGTAGTTCACTGGTGCAGCCGCTGGTATCCAGTTTCGCCAGAGAGTCACGCAGCCAGGTGATGCCATCGTCACCGTAATCGAACGAGCGGGACGCTCCTGATGGCGCCCCCTGCGATTTTATTCGCCGGGCACCGGATGACGTCGCCATGAGCGCAGCGGCATACATAAGAATGAGCTTTGCCGTGCATTCGTCGTATCCAGCACCATCGAGGCACGGGATAATCTTGTTCACCACGCAGAGAATCGGATCGAGCAGAGCGGCCGGGATGGAGTAACCCAATTCACCGAGGAACGCCTGCACGTCTGCCGCTGTGATTGGGTCAGCCATGGTTATTTCGCCTTCTTCGATTTGCTGGCAGATTCTTCCTGCTGCTCTGCCTGCTCTGCAGCGTCATTGCCCGGCGTGGCTACTTCCAGCGCTTGCTCTTCCACTTCGCCCACCACCGACACACGACCAGCAAAAGCTGCAGGAACGTCCGCCGCGACGAATTCGTGGCCAACAGGAAGTTGCTGGAAGACGCCATCAATCATGCCCCAGCAGCCGGTTTTCTCGACCTTTAACGTTTTCATGCTTTCTCCCGAAGAAAAGGGGCCGAAGCCCCTTAACCCTGTGCGTTGAAGACTTTAGAGCGACCGTTGAAATCACGCTTAATCTGCAGACCAACAGCACTCCAGACCAGAGTGTTGTAGTTGTCGAACGGATTCTGTCGCGGGATCATGAAGGTACCCACCGGCGCGGCGATGCGCGTCTTGATGTACTGCGAGTTGCGAACGTACGCAATGAAGTGGTTACCGGTCAGCTTAAAGGTCTGGTTGAAGGACTCGATGCGACCATAGCGCAGGATGTATTCCAGCACAGTGCCTTCTTTGAAGCCCGCGGCATCGGAATACGGTCGGTTCAGGTTGCGCATGATGTCCGGAGACGCCCACAACTTAACCTTCTCCCGCACGTAGTTATCATCCAGAAGCTTGGCGAACGGGCCGGTGAAGAATGCCACTGATTCATCAGGAGTAGAGGTGGTCAGGTCAATATTCAGACCAGATGCACTCAGATCCACCTGGTTGGTGTTGGCGTGGTTGGTGATACCAGCACCGACATAACCCTTCACCTTCACTTTCCCGTCACCAGAAAGCATGTAGTCAGCCATGTCTTCACGGATAGCGGCAACGTGCGCTTCCTGATCGTCAGCCATCGCGTCGAGGTTTTCCGACTGCATGCCGTTCCATTCACGCCATTCACGGCCGTAGCCAGTGTTGAAAATCGGGATTGGGTCGCCAGCTTCGTCGTAGATGACTTTATCCAGCTCTTCCGGAACATGGCCAGTCAGTGAGCGATGAACCTTGCCAGCGTCACTGGAAACGCGGTAGAGCGCCGCCGTCTTGCCGATTGAGATCGGCGTACCGAGACCGAGCAGGTCATCAAGCAGGCCGTTGCCTTCGTCGTTGCGGAAGACTCGGGTGGTGATGTTGTCAACTTCACGCCAGTAGTCTTTAGAGATCAGCGCAGCCTGGTTAACTTCCAGCGCGCCGCCGTACTGGGCGGAAATGTTGTTCTGGTTAACGTTGAAGGATTCGCGCTGCATCAGCAGCTGATTCCATGCCTTCTTGATCTGGTTATGTTCAGTAACCAGCTTTTTGTTAAATACGATCATGCTCATGCGGTAGCTTTCCCTGATTTGCGAACTTTCACGAGCTGGGCTTCAGCACCAACGGTGATCTTTTCGCGTGAAAAGAAGAGGACCTGGTCGGTGGCTGGAGTGGTCGACTTGGCCAGTGTGCCGTCACCGGCAGAAACCAGACCTTCGTTTTCCAGCAACACTTCGCCAGCCTTTACCAGCATGTGGTAATCGACATCGTCTTCGCACATGATGGCCGCGCCAGTATCCCCGGCCGGCACTGCATCGCGGATATCACCGCCGCCGATATAATTGTGCTGGAGCGCCAGGGCTACCCCTGCACCACCGGCCACATTGTGAACAGCCAGTTTCCCTGTGCTATCCAGCATTACCAGAGATCCTGGCTTCACTGCTGCCGCCATGATTGCTTCAATGACCTGCGGGTCATTCTTGCGGGCCGGGCCCGCGATTACGGTATGGAAACGAGGTGCGAGAGCCATTATTCAGGAGCCTCCATAGAAAGGATTTCACTCTGAGCGCCATTCCCCTGGAATGCCGGGTTCAGACCGGTGCTGGTCTGGCACTGCGAGTACATGTCGTTCAGCGCTTCGCCGGCCAGCGAGTTGATCGCCGCTTCGGTCATGAACGGGAATTTCGCTTTGACCGCTTCACGCTTGGTCTTGAGGTCTTTTTCAGCGTTGGCCTGCAGCTGGGTTTTCAGCGTGCTGATCTCGTCGGTCAGAGGCTTAATCGCCAGATTTACTGCTGCGGTAATCGCGTCAGAGTTAATCTGAGTGCCCGGCTGGTCGCCTGCTTTCTTCTGTACCTGCTGGTTATAGGCATCCCAGACCTGATCGTTGGTCAGCCCCTCGGTTTTAACGCCTGCGGCATTGAGCGCGGCGATCATCTTCTCTTTCATCGGGTTTGTTTCTCCGTTGGTTTTGACTTCGTACTCAGTGGGTTTGCGCACGACCTCTACTGGATCGCCGACCAGCGTGACCGTGCTGTCGTCGATGAGGTATTTTTGCTGGAAGAGCTTATTGCCCTCTTCGAAGATGAATTTGTCTGGCCACACGGTCACGACATAGCGATACACATCGCTGCCTGACGGCGCGCGAATGGCTTCACGCAGCATCTGGTAGATTTCATCGAATGAGGCATCTGAGTTGTGGGTGAGGAAGAACTTCACTTTGTTCAGCAGGCCATCTTTGAGGCTATTTGCGGCTTCAACGAGGCTTGCAGTTTCGACTTCGCCTTCCTGACCATCGGCATTCACGAACATGCCGACGCCTTCTTCTGGAGTACCGGCACCCGGCTCATCGAGCAGGATAGCGATATGGTCGAACTGCATATTGCGAGCGATCCATGAGTATTTCTTCTGCTTCGACTCGCCTGATTTTCTCTCTTTGTTCGTGAGTAAGCCGGTAGAGAGGTGGATCGGGTCGGTGTTGGTGCCAGCGTTCATCTCATCAAGGCGATTAATCAGTCGCTTACCGTCAGGCTTTGTCTCGGCGACCGCCTTATTGATATAAACGTCCATGACAACCTGGTCGCCTGACTTACTGACGTTCTGCGCCCATGCTCCGACGTGATAGCTGTTAATGGCCCGCGGGTCATTGGCGCTGACGTACTTGCCATCTACCATCGGATGCGGCAGAGGCATCAGCTTGCCTTCCATCGTCTTGTAGCTGTTGTTAATCTCCTCCGCCGGGTACAGGCCGCCATTCATAACAATGTCATCGACGATCGGAACTGCACCACGAATGACGTAGTGCTCCTGGTCGTTGATGGTGGTCGTTGAAATGTTGGAGGCGTTGATGGCGAGGGATTTAACGTGGATGCTGGATAATTTCACGTTGAATCCTATATGTTATTAGTTAGGACTACTCCTAACAGGCATAAACAAAATGAAAAAAATTATCGCTTCGCTATTACTCGCAGTTTCTCTACCGTCTTACGCTTTTTTCTATGATGGAAATCAGCTATCAGCATGGAACAATGCCAGGAAAAAAGCCTTAAACAATAACGCTGAAACGGTGGATTACCTCGACGCTGGTGTGTACAGGGGGTTTGTCATTGCAACCTATAATGCCTTTCAGAATACATCTATTTGCCCAGAGCCTGGCATTACAGTTGGCCAAGTAGAAGACGTTGTTGGTTTATATCTTGATAACCATCCTGAATTGCGGACAAAGCCAGCATCTGAGCTTGCATATAAAGCTTTGGCGAGTGCTTTCCCATGCAAAAAATAACTATGCTGCCTTTTTATCCGGGGTCCACTGTTTACGCTCTTTCGCCAGCTTCTCAGCTAACCCCTGATTGAAAATGCTGCCGTCGTCGTTTAGCAGCACCGGAATCTGGCTGCAATAGCAGTTGTACCGGTTGCCGCTCTCGGCGTAGAAGTCTCTCACCTGCTCGGTGGTGTAGACCTTTCCGTGACGGTTGGCGTGCCAGCTGCGCGTCGTCGGTTTGAGCGCTGACAGCCACAGAAGCCCGGTATTCATCCCCAGCCTGTCGGCAGCCCAGTCGGTTTCGTTCCATTGCGCCTGCCGCAGCGCGCCGACCTGCTCAGTCTGAGCAATGGTCTTGGCTTTGGACATACTTACGTCCAGGCGCTTGCTGATGACGCTGGCTGTCTCGCGAGGATTCACCCCGCGCGCTACCGCATCGGTGATGATATTGGTCAGATCGCCGCGGGCGGTGTCGCTGATGACCTTCCAGTCGCTAAAAGTAGTCAGCCTGGCCGCCGCTATCTGGTTCAGATAACCGCGGCTGCTTAAAAGCTGCTGTAGCGTCGTCTGGCTGGCGTACACCTGCGACTGCTGCGAGAGGTTGTTGAAGGCCTCCAGCGTTCCGCGCTGCGCCTCTGCGGCGACGTAATCCATCGCCCACAGGCTTTGTTCGCCGCCTTCCAGCAGGTAATCGTCGAGAATAACCTGTACCGCTTCGAGCAGGTCGGCCAGTTCCTGCGCTGACATGTCGTAGATGAACTTGCCAGCGTTGACCTGGTAGAGCGTTGGCTCGTCGCCGTTAACGTGGCACAGGAAGTGCCAGCTGTGGCTGTTAACCTCTCGCTCACGCCCGTTCAGGCGCTGGTCGAACAGGGCTTTCAGCGCCACCTTTATCGCGTAATACCGATCCTCAATGTCGCGCTCCATCTTGCTGACGGACTTACGTGACATTGTTGGGTCAACTTTCGACCGTGGTATCACCGGGCTTTTCGGCTTCTGACTGAGGGTCGGCCAGAGGATCAGGTTTTGGTTTGTTGCCATCTGGCAGATCCTCATCATCAAGCTCAGGCAGCGGTTGCAGTTCGCCCGCAGCGCGAATTTCGTTCTCAGTGATAGCAGAACGGCCAAAGGCATTCGTGGATTTCACAGTCACGTCCGCGAGCTTGTCCATGTTGGCAATCTTCTCTGCCTGACTCGGCGCCAGAAGATCAGACCAACCTACGGTAATTTCTTCATTCTGAGCCGGCGGAATAATTCCAAGGGTCCAGAAGCGTGAAACCACATCGGTGATTACGTCAGTCAGAAATCCTTTCCGACGGCTCATCCTGGTGCGCCCCCAACCTTTGGCATCCTCAGTGCTGGCGCGCTCACCCGTCTGCATCCCAACGAGCTCTTTCACAGGGATAGGAACGGTCGCGCAGAACTCGCTCAGCGCGGTACGCCAGGTCGGCTCTGGGTCAGATGCTGCCACACTCAACACCTCAGCGGTACCAGCCTGCATAAAGCTGGCGCTGTCAGTGCTGTCGTTAAGGCGACGGACCTGCTGATCAAGCGCTTCAGCAAGTTGCCCCTCAGCCACGCCAAGGGCCTTGGCGAGAGCGGAGAAGTTCGTCTTCTCACTGAATGAGTAGTTGAGCTGGCGACTGGCGTTCTTCAGGAATCCCTCAGACGCACCGCCGCTCACCTTCTCTATATCCAGCAACTTGTTAAAGCCAGCCTCAAGCAGCGACTTTCCTGACGTCATCACGCCATCATCAGAGCCCTCTGCCAGGATGATTACGCGATCCGGGTGTACGTTGATGATTCGGCCCGGGCGGGCGTCAAAGTTTCCGTCAACCGGCAACTCAGTGAACGAGTACATCGTCACTTCGCCGAACGTTTCACTGTCCGGGTTATCGTCCCAGTTAATCGGGTCGATTTGCGCTTCCCATGCAGGAATCAGCTTAACGAGAGCCTTTTCCTCAAGCCTTCCCACGATGGTGGTGTCAACAGGTTCAGACCACTTCTTACTATCTTTAATCTGAAGCAGGATCGCAGAGTAACGCCCAACCAGGTTACGGCGGTCTGCGCCTTTAATCTGCTCCCAGCAGCGCTTCAGGAGCTTGTTGACTCGCTTATCCCACGCTGTTTGCTTCGATGCGTCCTTTGTCTGGTCGCCTTCGTAAACATCTGGGTAGTCTTCCCAGCACCCGTCGAGCATACGCGTCACGGCGGCACCGGCCACCGCATTACGCCGGTACGCCCGGTAAAAGTCATCAAACGTGAGGTGCAGCGGGTAACCGAACTCCTGATAGAGCCGCTGGCGTTTGGTATTACTGGTGCCGTTAAACAGCATTGAGAGGTTTTTATTACGCTCCCTCTCAGTGCTGGAGTTACTGGCGCGCTGTTGTTTCATTTCGCTTTCGGTCACGATGTCCTCCGTCAGCGCGATCGCACCAACATGCCGATTGATTGTGGTTCTGATAGTTCGGTTAACGCATAAACCGCAGCATCAAGGCGGTCAGGTGATTTTTTCGCAGTGGATGGCACGTATTCCATGAACTGGTTTTCTACCTCGTAAAGGCTGCCGCGATGAGCGACGCGCCCCTGGGCATACAAAGCAGAAATAGGCTCTGCGCGTGCATACTTGCCTTTACTGGCATGCACACGGATAACGCGGCCGGTAAAACCGGCGTTGCGGAGCGTGTCCTCTGCCATATCGCCGCCCTGGTTGGTTTCGATGACGATCGCATCAGCTTCGTGCTGCTCGTAGGCTTCAATGGCTTTGGTAGCCCAGCCGTTAGGCGAATACTTTCCGCTGTAATCCGCATCGAGGCTGTACTGTCTTTCATCGCCGGAACCATAAACACTGGCGACGGCAATCCCTGATTCGTCACTCTCTTCGCTGTTGGTGGCCTGCGGGTCGATTGCCACTACCGTACGGGACAACTCCTGCGTGATCCGCATCGCATGTGCTGCGCTGATCATCTCCTCGTTCCACAGTGCTCCCTCCGCATTGAAGCGTTTAGGGTTCTGCATGTACTGAGCTTCGGCGGTGCGCCGGTGAGAAAACAGGGATACGCGGTGCGATTTGTTGTGCTTAAACGGCCACAGCCAGCCATCAGGCAAGCCGTGGTCAATCGGGATAGCGTGGGTGTTTTCCGGATAAGTTTCTTCGTAACTGCGGCTGCTATCGATGAGAACAGGCAGATTTAGGTGATGCCACTTCTCACCACTCCCGCCCCGCAGCAGATAGCCACTCAGGTCGTGGTAGTGGATCCGCTGCATGATGACAATCATCGGCGTCGTCTCGATCGCCAGTCGTGATTTAATTGTCTCGTTAAAGCGGTTGTTGACCCCGTCGCGGACGATCTCAGAGTAAGCGTCGTCCGGCTTAACCGGGTCATCGATAATCAGCGCGCCCTGCCAGCCCGGCTCCATATGGCCGGCACGGAAGCCGGTAACCTGCCCCGCAGCTGATGAAGCGTAAACGCCGCCGCCATGTTCGGTCCACCACATCGCTTTGCTGTCTGCGTCATCGCGCAGCGCCATCGGCCACATTGACTGGTAGGCCTGCGACTTAATCATCCCGCGCGCTGTGGAAGAGTTCAACAGCGCCAGGTTGTGCGAATAGGACAGGTGCATGAAACGGGCCCGGCAGTTCAGCGCCAGCCCTCGGCCCATCATATTGATGGTCGCCAGTTCCGTTTTCGTGTAGCCAGGCGGAACGTTGATGATCAGGCGTTGAATCTCACCATCAATGACGCGGTCCAGCGTTTGCTGAATCACCTTGTGGTGAGGCGCGACTATCATCTTTCCGCCGGTGCGCTGCTTGAAGAAGTAACGAGCGTAATAGAGCCCGTCCTCTTCGCATTCAACCTTACGGGCAAAAGCCTTTTGCTCAGCAGTCGTCATCCTCCATCATCTCCTGCCGTGCGGATTTGTATTCCTCTTTGCTCATGGTGATCGTCTGGATGGCACCACCATTCGGGCCGGAATGTTCAAACTTGTGCTTATTGGTGTAGGCATCGCCCATTTCTTTGGCGGCCTGCTCGATAAGCTGCGAGGTCATGCCGTAGTTCTTCATCTTTTCAGCATTGGTTGCCATTCGGTCGAGAACGCGCAACCGATACGCTTTATTTGCGATCGGGATGTCGGCGATCTCATTCTGGAATCGTTTGCGAGTGGCGTTGAACAGGTCAATCCACTTCTGGCTCAACTTGGCCGCCATTGCGTTGCCGGGCGTATATTGCGACACCTGCTGCCGCGAGACATCGATGCCATATTCAGCCTTTACAAGCTCAATGACTTTTGTCGGGCTTTCGAAACAGGCCAGCGACTGAACGATGAAGGCTTTAACCTCTGTCGATAACGCTGCCATCGGTTACCTCCATGACAATCCTAATAAAGCCTATGCCAGTTTCAGCATGCACGTCCCACACGCCCTTGCAACATCTATATGAGCAACCTCCGCCGGCCTGTTCGCCGCATCCACCATTTCCTGCACGTCTTTGCTGGCACCGTAACGCCGGACCACTCCTACGAACTCCTCGACGTCATGGCCACGAAGTGTGAGCACCGGCATCCCGGTTTCTTTGTTGAACTTCGGCGCGCCGTAATCGTCGGTAGCCTGGGCTATGTGATATAGCTCATGTTCAAGTAGCGCACAGAATTCGAGGTCACTGCATTGCTCGCAGTAGTCTGCAGCCAGCGTGATGATGAACTTCGGTATGCGTCCGAACCATTCATGCATCTGCTGCTCCATTCTGGCCTTCTGCCATCCGCCGGCGCGGAGCATTACCTGCTCACACTGACCGAGAACAACGCGACCGCGTTTATCAAAGGCATTCGACGCCCACATAAACGCGACGTCAGCCGTGTGGAGATGGAAGTGGTCCTCGTTATGAAGATTTCCGTTTTCCATCAGGATATTGCCTCTCACCCATCCATAAACCTCATTTGCCGGGATGATAGAGATGTATGGTCGGAAGTTTTCTGGGTTCGTAAAGCCTAAGGGAGGGTATGGCCTTTTATCGGTATCTTTAACCACAACTTAAGCCTTATTCAAGCGAGCAATTAAATGGTTAGATCTTCTGAAAAGCAAATCGTGCTATTGACGATTTCGTCAATATATTCAATGCGTTAATTTTGGTGTATTACATATATCAAACACAACGCACCGGAGGATTTATGACCACGTCAGACATTCAACTCATTTCGTTAGTCGTTGGATTTGTTGGCTCTCTTATCTCTGCCGCATCTACTTATGGGTATGAGCCTTCCCCTCTCGCACAATGCGGTAGCGGCAGTGACGAAGGAATAGTTAATAAACGAAACGGGAGACGCCGTAAGGGACAGATAGGAGGACTGCTCCTGATCGCTCTGAGCTTTTTTATCCAAATAATTTCTTTGATTTACACACAGTAAATGGAAGGTCCTCATTATCGAAGCCACTCTGTGAATGGCTCCTGTAATGCCGGCTCTTATCTCAGCGCAGCCCCTTGCTGCGTGCCGGAAGCTCGGTTACGAGCGCCAGCTGTGAGATGGATGGGCTGACTTCTGGCCAGCCCAGTTTCTCCGGTAGTCGACAGAGCCATATCGACAGGAGAATGAATAGTATGAACATGATCACCTCAGACACTGCGTGCTGATGTAGTCCTGCTACTGGCTTATCGCCCGGTAGTAGGCCTGCCAGCGGTATTTATCTAACCGGAGCTGGCGCAGACACTGGGCGGTTTCGACGTCCGATTGCAGGTCTTCGTCGGTATCCTTCCCTGCGTCACTTGCTTTGCACGGAGGGCTCATCAAATCCGGGGATGGTGTTGGCAGCGTCGATAGCTCGCTGGCGCAGCTGCAGAGCATCATCGTCAAACCGGCACACAGTACGATTCGGAGACTGGACATATTTCACCACGTCGCGGGTTATGGTTCGGTAGATGACCTTGCCCTCTTCTGTAGCGGCAGCGGCCTTTTCCTCAACTGGCTGGATAGTCTTTTCGGCTTTCTCTTTCCTCTTCGCCGCGAGGGCGTTGATATGGTCAGCGTGAGAATTCCAGCCAGAACGCCAGGAGAAAAAGCAGGAAAGTAGCAGGATGACTACAGCGCTGATGATTGCGGTTAATCGGCTCATTTCTGGCCCCACTCGCAGACTTCACGCTCAATCTCGCGCCTAGTGATCAGCCCCTTCCACTGCTTGCCACCGGCATACGTCCAGCGCTGCAGTTCCTTGCATGCGCCCGGCACGTCTCCAGCATTCAATTTCTTCAACATCGTGGAACTGGCGAAAGCACCTGAACCAACGTTGTAGGTGAATGAGTAAAGCGCGGCGCGGGTAGGATCAGGAATGCGGACTTTGATGAGCGGGTCAATGGCGCTTGCCACCTTCCGCAGATCCGCCTTCAGCAGGTTATCGCATTCCCTGTCGGTGTAACGATGTCCGCGGCGAATATCGGCTCCAGTGTGGCCATCACAAACAGTCCATACGCCGACAATATCCTGATAGGCGTAATAACGCCTTCCTTCCAGGCCGTCGGCATTACCAAGCATGACAGAAGCAATTGCGATCGCGCCCGAACCGCCGGCGATCGCACCAATCAGCTTATTCCTCAGCGTCGGGTTCATCTCGGCTCCTGCTACGTCGGTTGTCTTCGCGAATCTTGAAATACAAATTCGTCAGATACGTAAGTACGGCGATGACAATGCCCACCAGTACGCCGATGGCATTCCACTGCTCGGGGCTATAGGCATTTAGCATGCCGTTAAGGATGCTCCCGGCTGAAGCGCCATAGGCAGCACCAGTGGTTATCTTTTCCATGCGATACATACTCTCACCTCGCGTTGTTAGCGGGTGCTGTGTGTGTTTGAAAGGGTCAGGCCCGTCGGGCTGGATTTAACAACGAAGCGTATCGATGATGATTCCCGCGGGACCTGATAATAAAAAAGCCCGCAAAAAGGCGGGCAATAAGCATGAGGGTAATAGCAATGTCGGTGATGACCGAAAATACCCTGGCTGGGTCTGGCGGCCTGCGACGCTGTTGCAGCAGCGCCCCTGATAAGTTGGGGTATGAACCCGTTATCAGGTCAGGCCATTATCTGGTGCACCATTCAGGACTCGAACCTGAAACCGATAGCTTAGAAGGCTATTGCTCTCTCCGGTTGAGCTAATGGCGCTAATTTGGCGGGACAGGAAGGATTCGAACCTTCGACCATTCGGTTAACAGCCGAACGCACAACCGCTGTGCTTCTGACCCTGAAATGAAAAAGGCCGCGAAATAGCGCAGCCCTTAATGCTTTATGGTTTTGCCTGAATTAGGCGAAAAAAAGCCCGCTCAGAGGGGCGGGCAGAAGGTAGGAAATACTGATTCTTCAACGGTTCGAGGCGCACCTAATAGTCCGAGCTTCCGATTTACCAGGAGAGCGCTCGTTTTCCGTTACTACCTTTTAAACATAGCTGGAGAAGCCGAAACGGCAACCCCACTATCAAATAGCTTATGTAGCATTGCATTATGGTGCCGGGTGCCTCCCGGTGAGCATGTCCCAGTCGACATGGCCCGCGCTGCATTTACAGATCACTGTAAGTGACTGGTCGCCCCTCCGCATAGGGGGATTCACCACACGAATAGATTAACAACATGTTAATTTTCTGGTCAATAAGATATAAGCAAATGATGACATGCAGTTTTCTTATTGCTGAGTAACTTCAATCTGGTTCAGGGCTCTGCGCGGAAGGGCTTTGACGTGTCGTGCAGCACGTCTCTACCCAAGAGCCCTGACCGGATCGCAGGCATAAAAAAGCCCCGGCGGATTGCCGAGGCTAATTTTACAAACTGGTATATGACTATCATCTTCATGCCGCCACTTAAAGTTAAGGCAGCATATCAAAGTAGACTCAAATATGACGTATTTAATTGACTTTTGCAAGACCCTGCTGCGAAAAAGTCGCTTTTTGTTGTGATCGTGTTCTCACAGCACAGAGAAGAGAGTCGCTATCAAGCCGCTTAAAAATGGCGCACATAGCCCGCCAGTAATCAGCGTAGTTATGGCACCAGTTATCAGGCTTAACGCCACACAGGGCTGCAAGGTCCTGGTGCTGATATACATACTTACCCGCCAGCTCTGCTTTCACGTCCTGTGCCGCCAGCCATATCAGTTTCTTCAGCCGCTCCATCGTCTTGCCGGCCACTTTCTTAGCGCCGAGTTGATCACGGAATTCTTCCCATGCCCACTGTGTTATCGCTACCTGATACTCAAAGCGGATATTGTCGCTGTAGTTCCACAGCAACCAGGATTTCTGGTGGTCTTCCAGCGACAGGAGGGCGCGGCGCCAGCTGGCTGTCGAGTATTCAACGGGCAGAACGAGAGCGATTGAGGAACCCTTAGCGCGGGACTGGCTGCCGCTCATCGGCGGTCCATCCGGGTTAACCATTTTTTGCTTCACCTCGCTATACACCTTCTTCCGGCCAAGGCTGCGCGCCGTAGCGGTAAATTGCGCGTTCTCTGCAAAAGCTACCAGTTGCCCTTTCGTCGCACCACTCAGATCGGCGGTGGCCACTATCAGCTGCTGGCGAACAAATTCCAAGTATTGAGCTGTCATGCTGCTTCTCCCAGGCGCTTATAGATACGGACGAAATTGCGTAATATTTTGTAGTCGACCAGCACGGTGCCGCGGCTACGCAGGAGGCGAAGCTTTTGCCAGCGGTCGCGGATGCGTTCGATAACGTCACGGCTCATGCGGACTCCATTTCGGTAATGGTTAGCTCAAGCCGCCCACCTTTGACTACAGGCATTCTCTTCACGCTGTAATAATCAACCTGCTGGTCATCGAGCCAGAAACCTGATTTCGTCAGAGCATCGAATGCAGCCTTTTGCAGGTTGTCCAGGTCACGGCGCCGGCGATCCGGCATGTGGCACTCAATACGGATTTTCAGTGGTGTGGCCAGGCCGATATCAAGCATCGAGTCTTTGATGATTCTGGCGACGCTGTCACGGTATGCCTGCCCTTCCGCGCTGATGTGTGTGCGCCCGCGATTGTGTCGGTAGTAGCGGTTGTTGCTTGGCGGCCAGGGTAATGAAATGCGATATTGGTTCATGCTTTTATCAGCCCCTCTTTCATCCAGATAACCTGCGTTCTGGCCATTCCCTCCAGCGCGCACTCCTTCGCATACTCCGCATCTACCAGGCGCGTGCGGCGGTCTATTTCATCGTGACAGGATGAACAGGCGATAGCGGCGAACAGATCAGGCGGCTTAATCCCGGTCCCGCACAATCCAGCAATGCGGATATGGGCCAATACCGTGGTTTCAGGGTTACCGTTGCAGACGCCCGGGATACGAACCTGACATTCGCGGCCGCGCGCCGCTTTGCGAAGATTAGCCATGCTTACCCCCAAATCCGTTGACGAAGTGATCGCGGCGTATACTCCGGTCGAGCACAAACCGGCAGCCTGGCGCTGACCGTCCAGCTCAGATAATCCGGGTTAAGGCTTTTCTCGGTGACGATGCCACGCGCCTGATATCTGGACACCAACTGTTCTGCCTGCTCCGCAGTGCATTCGGGATGCTGAAACCATGAGTGTTTCATCGGCATCACCCAGCGAAGCTTAAAAGCTGGTTGGCGGGGTTCTCAGCTTCCTGCAGGCTGTTGAATGAACGAGAGAGGATCCACCGCCAGAGAACATCCAGCGATGCTTTGTACAGTTCCTGGAACTCGCATTCGTCCATGCTTGCGAAAGAAATGCTGCGAGGGTGTTTTTTCAGCGTGCCGTCCGGCAGCTGTATGGCGTCATAGTGGCCGGCTTCAACGATGACCCACGCCCGGTAAGCATCGAAGGATTTGCAAATACTGATATAGCCGGATCGCTTCTCAGCTATCCGGTCGAGATATTGCCCGGCGGCATCAAGCAACGC
>OKVU01000208.1_pt1 | contig 32193 bp, 28 predicted proteins | sample 1606901 | NCBI WGS metagenome assembly OKVU01 (sample SAMN03281017, study PRJEB24777) | human gut metagenome | isolation source: fecal sample PR221 from 1 month old male Chinese infant, caesarean... | reverse complement strand
CACTGACCGCCTGCATCAGAAAACTACTGACCATCCTTAACGCAATGCTGAAAAATAATGAAGCATGGGATCCGTTGTATCACCAACATGCTTCGTAATCGGGTTCGAGGACAGTTGCTATGCTCAAACTATAGGGCAGGATCGTCTACCGGGGCGGGGTCAGTCCAATCAATGACTCTGAGGTGTCTGTTAAACCTGTGGCGATTCACACATCACTTTTAAACGTTTCGACCTGATAGAAAAGATGAATGTTATCGTGGCGAAGCATTATCCGGGGATTCTGGCGGCGCAGTGAGAGGCGCTTCGTCCGCAAGCCAAGGATATGCGTGGTCCTCGCGGGAAAGTTTGTTAATATAGCATTCCTAGCATTGGAATGCTTATAGGAGCTGGTTCTTATGCCGATCCCCGAACATCCTAAGATTTATCATATCCTTCATTTGGATCGACTTAAGTCAGTTATCGCTGAGGGTTTATTGTCAGATGAACAAATCTCAGTTCGTGATGATGCAGGTACAATGATTGGTATGAGCAGTATAAAACGACGTCGGCTCTGTGAGCTGGCGTTGGAGAGCCACCCAGATCTGCATGTGGGTCAATGTGTGCCATTTTATTTTTGCCCTCGTTCAGTAATGCTATACCTGATATATAGAGCAAATCATCAAGAACTGACCTATCGTGGTGGACAAGATCCGATATTGCACCTCGAGATGGACCTCTATTCTGTTATAGCTTGGGCAGAGGAACATAATCAGCGATGGGCATTTACATTATCTAATGCTGGATCATATTACTTTGAAGACCGCTGCAAACGAGAGCAGCTCGCAGAGCTGAACTGGGAAGCGATACAAACTAACCAATGGAGCGGTGGAAATGGCATTAAAGAAGCAAAACAGGCTGAGTTTTTGATTGAACGAAACTTTCCCTGGCATCTAGTTGAACGTATCGGGGTTCATTCTCCGTTGATTTATCAGCAGGTTGTTAACATGCTGCCGCAAGGCGGGCACCGACCTCCTGTTGAGGTAAAACGCGAATGGTACTACTGATGAGGACTTCAGAATGATTGAATACAAACATGGTGACATCCTTCAGTCGGAAACCGAGGCTATCATCAATACTGTCAACTGTGTAGGAGTGATGGGCCGGGGTATTGCCTTGCAGTTTAAAAACGCCTACCCGGATAATTTCAAAGCCTATGCCATTGCTTGTAAAGCAGAACAAGTTGTTCCAGGTAAAATGTTTGTCTTTGAAACCAGGATGCTAACGGGACCTCGTTACATAATCAATTTTCCTACTAAACGTCACTGGAAGGGCAAAAGCCGTATTGAGGATATCGTCGCTGGGCTGGATGACTTGGTGAGTGTTATTCAACGTTATGATATTCGCTCGATTGCTATCCCTCCTTTAGGGAGTGGATTGGGAGGGTTGGACTGGAACGAAGTCAAACCACTGATTGAATCCGCCGTTCAGTCGCTGAAGGCAGTGCAGATAGAAATTTATGAGCCCAAAGGCGCTCCATCATCGGATCGTATGGTGCATAAAACGGAAGTACCCAAGATGACACCGGGTAGGGCTGCGCTGGTGGAATTGATGCAGCGTTATCTCAATGGATTATTAGATCCATTCATCTCGTTGCTTGAACTTCATAAGCTAATGTATTTCATGCAAGAATCCGGTGAGCCGTTACGCCTTAAATATCAAAAAGCGCACTATGGACCCTATGCCGAAAATTTGAGACATGTACTAACTGCTATTGAGGGACATTTGGTTTCTGGCTATTCAGATGGGGGTGATATTCCTGATAAGCAACTTACTCTGGTACCAGGTGCTGCAAAAGAAGCTCAAATGTTCCTTGAGCAACGGGAAGATACCTTATATCGCTTTCAGCGAGTCTCTGAGCTTGTGGATGGATTTGAGTCTCCATTTGGACTGGAATTGCTTTCAACGGTTCATTGGACACTAAGACATGAATCGCTGAAATCATCTGAGGAAATAGCGGAATACATTTATTCTTGGAACGAAAGAAAACGGAAATTCACGCCTAGACAGATATCGTTGGCTATCGATACTTTGCATCGTAAAGGCTGGCTCAATTCTGGTGTAACTCAATGAAATGCATGGCCTATGTAGTTGGGAATCTTATAGGCCATGTATCAATGTTATCGACTGCCGAATTGAATTTTGACCACGTTATCTGGTAGTACAACGTATCTATGAGCAACATTCTGCTGGATAAAATCAGCCAAATTTAAAAATAACTTTCTCAGTTTGCTGCCCAATCTGATATTTTCGAATTAGTCGATCTTTAAGTACATGGTTCAGTAAAAGTCCGATCAAACGCTCATAACCCTGACCATAACCCGAAATTCTGCGTTACGTGAAAAAAAAGCTGCAACATGTAGCTACAGCGTTTCATTTTCTGTCTCCTTATTTTGAGTGTTATTTATACACTAACTTGGTTTTACTCTCACAATCATCCACATAATCCCCATACCACTGCATCATCTCTTTCCTTCCTTCCAGATACTGTGCATGGTTATACGTCCCGCGAATCGCGTTCTTGTCCACATGCGCAAGCTGCGTTTCAATCCAGGCAGTATTGAATCCTTCCTCATGTAAGATTGTGCTCATGGTATGACGAAAACCATGTCCGGTCGCTCTCTTGTCGTATCCCACCCTTTTCAAAACCATATTGATGCTGGCTTCACTCATCGGTTTGTTAACATCGTTTCGACCGGCAAAGATAAACTTGTAAGTTCCGGTCAATTGCTCCAGTTGCCGAAGTGCAGCCAGTGATTGTGTCGAAAGGGGGACAAGATGAGGCCGTCTCATCTTCATTCTGCTTTTGGGTATTTCCCAAATTGATTTATCAAAGTCAATTTCTCTCCATTCAGCCATACGTAGCTCAACTGTGCGCAAGCCTGTAAGCATGAGTAAACGGGTCGCCAGAAGCGTTACTAGACTGCCGGTGTATTGCGAAAGCTTTTGCAAAAACTCGGGCAGCTCAGTAGCAGTAAGAAAGGGATAATGTTGTTTCTCGTAGCCCTGCAAAGCACTACCGAGATCAGCTGCCGGGTTGTATTCGGCACGGCCAGTAACAATGGCATATCGGAACACTTCGCTACAGCGCTGGCGCACTTTACTGGCAAGCTCCGGCGCTCCTCGTTTTTCCATACGCTGTAATACGGACAGAAGCTCCAGTGGCTTTATCTCATTAACCGGCTGCGTTCCAATAAAGGGAAAGACATTGTTTTTAAAAGCCCGGTTAACATAGTCAGCGTAGTTTTTTGACCAGCCCGAAAGCTTCGCGTTGTACCACTCGAGAGCTATCGCTTCAAAAGTGTTCGTAACTGAAAGTTTTTGGGCAAGCAGTTCTGCTTTTTTAACTTCACCGGGATCTTTGTCATTCGCCAGTGTTTTTCTTGCTTCATCGCGCTTAGTGCGATGAAGCAAGTGAAATGTCAGGGTAGGTTCCAAATGAGAGCTTTTTCTCCTTCCCGGCAAATCTATACTTCATGCGCCAGTACTTTGAACCGTTAGTATTGACCATGAGATAGAGACCTCCGCCGTCAGCGAGCTTATAGGCTTTGTCTCTGGGCTTTGCAGTCTCGACCTGACGCGCATTCAGCAGCATTTTGGGGGCCTCATTTATCATTGAACAGGATAAGCCCCCACTTAGGCCCCCAAACGTTTATTGATTCACGTTGAAATGGGTAGACATCAGTTGACATCGCGTAGCCGAAATGGAGGGTTTATCGCTGATTATAAGGGGGTTTTATTGAATTCGGTAGACGTCAGGAGAGGGATGTATGGTGTCCCCTGCAGGAATCGAACCTGCAACTAGCCCTTAGGAGGGGCTCGTTATATCCATTTAACTAAGGGGACGAGGCGGCAGGAGTATAACGTCATTTCGCCTTTGCGTTAAGTGTCCTGCGCCCGAGTGGTTAAAGTGTCGCCAGTCAGCCCCTGTTTTCGGCTGTTTCCTGTTTTGCTTTGGCTTTTGCCTCGGCTTTGCGTTTGTTAATCATGTCATTGCGAATTTGCGCGTGGCTCAGTAGCGCGAAGATAAACGTACCGCCGCAGATATTTCCGGCAAGGGTCGGAAGCGCAAACGGCCAGAAAAATTCGCTCCAGTGGATATTGCCATTGAAGATGAGATAAAAAATCTCCACCGCGCCTACCACGATATGGGTGGTGTCGGCCAGAGCGATAAGCCAGGTCATCAGAATAATAACCACGATTTTCGCAGCACCCGCAGACGGGAACATCCAGACCATGGTGGCAATAATCCAGCCGGAAATAATGGCGTTGGAAAACATCTCCATCGGCGTGTTCTTCATTACATCCATACCAATTTTAACGAACGCGTCGCGCGTCGGCTCATCAAAAATCGGCATATATTCAAAGGCCCACGCCGCGATACCCGTACCAATGAGATTCCCCAGCAGCACAACGCTCCACAGGCGCATCATCAGGCCAAAATTGACCCATGAGGGCTTTTGCATCACCGGAAGTACAGCGGTAACGGTGTTTTCAGTAAAAAGCTGCTGGCGGGCCATAATCACAATAATAAAGCCGAAGGTATAGCCGAGGTTCTCCAGAATAAAGGCGGCCGGTACGCCTGCGAGCTGAACGTGAAAAATCCCCTTTGCCAGCAGCGAGGCACCCATCGACAGCCCGGCGGCGATGGCGGACCAAAACAGCGCCATGGCATCGCGTTCCAGCTCCTTTTCGCCGTCCTGACGGATATGCTCATGGATAGCCATCGCGCGGGAGGGGAGGCGCTCTTCATCTACTTCAATTTGCTCGCCACCTATTTTCTCTTCGCTTTCCACGTCTATTCCGTCGCTGTGTTTGTCGATTTTCTCGTCTTTGATGCCGTCCATATTGCCTCTGTCTACTTGTGGCCCATGGTCTAAGCGTAGCGGCTTTTTTTAGAAGGTCTGGAGGGCTTCCTCCTAATTTGGTGGAGATGGCAGCTATGGTGATATGACTTTGGCGAAGATGAGATAAAATTGTAACGAAACGAGGGGACAAACTGCGACTATGCTCAATATGAGATTCGCGCGTTGCGTAGACAACACAAGGTGTGCTGATACAATGCCTTGCATGTTTATGACGCGAACCGAGGCAGATTGCGTTTGTGCCCTTCTGGATGGCACTGAGCGAAAGCCATTTTCTTCAGGGAGACACCTATGAAATTTCGTGTGTCGGCGATTGCGCTGGCAACCACACTGTTGGCGGGCTGCGCCAGTTCAGGAGACACGCAGGGGCGTTCAGATCCACTGGAAGGATTTAACCGCACCATGTACAACTTCAACTTTAATGTCCTGGACCCGTATGTTGTGCGTCCCGTTGCGGTGGCATGGCGTGATTATGTGCCGCAGCCCGCGCGTAACGGCCTGAGCAATTTCACCAGCAACCTTGAAGAACCGGCTATCATGGTGAACTACTTCCTGCAGGGCGATCCCTATCAGGGTATGGTTCACTTTACGCGCTTCTTCCTCAACACCTTGCTGGGTATGGGTGGCCTGATGGATGTTGCAGGGATGTCGAACCCGAAACTGCAGCGCGTTGAACCGCACCGTTTTGGTAGCACGCTGGGGCATTATGGCGTTGGCTACGGGCCGTACATGCAGTTGCCATTCTACGGCAGCTTTACGCTTCGTGAAGATGGCGGCGACATGGCGGATACGCTCTATCCGGTGCTATCCTGGCTGACCTGGCCGCTGTCGGTTGGTAAATGGACGGTGGAAGGTATTGAAACCCGCGCGCAGTTGCTCGATTCCGACGGCCTGCTGCGTCAGTCTTCCGACCCTTACATCATGGTGCGTGAAGCCTACTTCCAGCGTCATGACTTTATCGCCAACGGCGGTAAGCTCAAACCGCAGGAAAACCCGAACGCCCAGGCGATTCAGGGTGACCTCAAGGATATCGACTCCGAATAAACGAAAAAAGGTGAGCGCGAAGCTCACCTTTTTTACGTCTGCAATAAATCAGAACGCGTAGTTAAAGTTCGCGCCGTACAGCCACGCACGACCTTCTGATGTGAACTTGTACGGGCCTTCCTGGAAGCTCACTTTCTGACCGTGCATATAAGACACGCCGACATCCACAGACGCATCTTTATTAAACGCATAAGTGGTACCTGCGCTCAGCCAGAAACGGTCCTGGTCCGGAATGGAGATAGAACGTTTGTCGGCCGGAACCGGGCTGTCATCAAAGGCGATACCGGTACGGAAGGTCCAGTTATCGTCCATATAGTAGGTGGTACCCAGCGCGATACGGTAAGAATCTTTAAAGCTTTCATCTTTATAGAACAGAGTCTGACCGTTGCTGTTAGTCGCTTTCAGCTCCTGGAACTGACTCCAACTGGTATAGGCCATGCTGTAGTGGATAGCCCATTGCGGCGCAACGCGGTTATAGCCTGAGATTTCCCACATTTCCGGCAGGTTGAGGGTCAGAGAACCGCCAGTGGTGCTGCCATTGGTGCCCATTGGCAGACCGAAGTTGCCGAGGATCTGGTTATAGGCTGAAGGCAGACTGCTCTTGTAATCGCCATCAAAGTCGACTTTCACCTCAGAACGGTAGGTTAAGCCGTAACGGTTGTTTTTATCGAGTTCATAAAGGATACCGGCGTTCCAGCCGAAGCCCCACTCATCACCTTTCAGATAAGCTATCTGAGTATTTGCCGGGATACCTGCAACCTGCTGTGCAAGGCCTGGGATCGGTGGTAACGCGCCTGAGCCAGCAACGACTTTGCCCAGGTCACCTGCGTAGCGCTCGATCTTCGCTTTGGCATACACCGCATCAAAGCCCAGACCGAAACTCCAGTGGTTATTCAGACGATAAGCACCGCTCAGGTTCAGGTTCAGGGTTTCCAGATCTGTCTTACCGCCGTATGCGCCTGCGGCATAACTGTTATTAAACTCGGTTGCTAAACCGTAATTAGAGGTAACCGACGCGCCCCAGCCAAACTGATCATTAATTGGCGCGACGAAATGGAGGTTTGGAACCCATGCTGTTGGCGCAATATTCTTCGAATCGAGGCTGGCACCTGTCGGTGACGTGCCTGAAATATCAACATCCGGGTCAACGAAAATAGCACCCGCGGAGAAAGTCGGACGGTCAAACATCATGATCAGCGCCGGGTTGCGGCTGACGTTGCCCGCGTCATCTGCAATAGCGCCTTCGCCGGAATAGGCGCGGCCAAGACCAGAAGAAGAAAACTCGTTGAGTTGGAAGCCTGCGGACCAGGCCTGGGTGGAGACGATTGCCACTGCAACTGCGAGTGCAGATTTGGTAAACAGGTTTTTATGGCTCATGACCAAAACCTCATCCGGTTATTTTTATTTAAACTATGTTACGTGGTGTAACAGGAGCGCGAAGTGTAGGGTCTGCGGTACTTCATAGAAATCAGACCAGTGGCGAGAGTATAGGTCGGACCAGAGCAAATGTTGCAAGCTTGTATATAAAATTTTTCAATTGTGATCTTCGAAACGGGATCTGCGTGGCAAAATTGTGGCCAGCGCGGCTAATGATAATGGGTGGTTTTTGTTCTGGATCATTTTTAAGTGTGATTTCGGTCACTTAGGGCGGTTCCTCAAATTATCAACTGGAGACGCGTTATTGAGGGGGGTAAAATATGCACAACGTTTATTTGGCACCTTGGGTGCGAATTCAGAGGAAATCACAATGAGTAAATGCAGTGCTGATGAAACCCCGGTTTGCTGCTGTATGGATGTTGGTACCATCATGGACAACTCCGATTGCACCGCCTCGTATAGCCGTGTGTTCACAAACCGCACCGATGCAGAAGAGACGCTGGCTGCGCTGACAGCGCGCGCGCGTGGCGTGGAGTCAGATCCTTGCCAGATCACCTCAACGTTCACTGAGGTTGATGGTGGGGTGCGTCTGGATATCGATTTTGTTTTCGCTTGCGAAGCGGAAACCCTGATTTTCCAGTTAGGTCTGCGTTAATCTTCCTGCCTGCGCTCCTGCAACTGCGGGAGCGTTTTTTCAATCATCTCTGTGTTTTACCTCCCACTTTTTTCTTTCCCCCATTGGCTAAATGTAAATAATTAGTTAAGACTGTTATCAGGTCCGACCACTAGTGCATCATGCTGTTAACAGGGGAGTGTTATGAGTCAGGCATTACCGCTTGTCACCCGTCAGGGCGATCGCATCGCCATTGTCAGTGGATTACGTACGCCATTTGCCCGTCAGGCAACGGTATTCCACGGTGTCCCGGCTATCGATCTCGGCAAAATGGTGGTGGGCGAACTCCTTGCCCGTAGCGAAATCCCGCCAGAAATCATTGAACAACTGGTCTTTGGCCAGGTGGTGCAAATGCCGGAAGCGCCGAATATCGCGCGAGAAATCGTGCTGGGAACGGGCATGAGCGTGCACACCGATGCCTACAGCGTCAGCCGCGCCTGTGCCACCAGTTTTCAGGCGGTGGCAAACGTTGCCGAAAGCCTGATGGCGGGGACGATCCGTGCAGGTATCGCGGGTGGTGCTGATTCCTCATCAGTGTTGCCCATCGGCGTGAGCAAAAAACTGGCTCGCGTGCTGGTTGATGCCAACAAAGCGCGCAGCACAGGGCAAAAATTAAAGCTTTTCTCCCGTTTACGGCTGCGTGATTTGCTGCCGGTGCCGCCTGCGGTAGCTGAATATTCTACCGGTTTACGCATGGGCGATACCGCAGAGCAGATGGCGAAAACCTATGGCATCACGCGTCAAGAACAGGATGCGCTGGCCCACCGTTCTCACCAGTTTGCGGCGCAGGCCTGGGCTGAGGGAAAGCTGGCAGATGAAGTGATGACCGCCTATGCGCCACCTTTTCGCGATCCGATAACCCAGGACAATAATGTACGGCAAAATTCCAGCCTCGCGGATTACGCCAAACTGCGTCCGGCCTTTGATCGTCGACACGGCACCGTGACCGCGGCGAACAGTACTCCCCTTACCGATGGCGCGGCAGCGGTGATCCTGATGACCGAATCGCGGGCGAAAGAGCTGGGTTTGCAGCCTCTGGGATACCTGCGAAGCTATGCTTTCACCGCCATTGACGTGCAGCAGGACATGCTGCTGGGACCCGCCTGGGCGACGCCGCTGGCGCTCGACAGAGCGGGGCTGACGATGGCGGATTTAACCTTACTGGATATGCACGAAGCCTTTGCGTCGCAAACCCTGACCAACCTGAAACTGATGGCCAGCGAGCGTTTTGCCCGCGATGTATTGGGCCGGTCGCAGGCAACGGGTGAGGTGGATGACAGCAAATTCAACGTGCTGGGGGGATCAATTGCTTACGGGCATCCGTTTGCGGCAACCGGTGCGCGAATGATCACCCAAACCTTGCATGAACTGCGCAGACGCGGCGGCGGATTTGGCCTTGTCACCGCCTGTGCCGCAGGCGGGCTTGGCGCAGCTATGGTTCTGGAGGCCGAATAATGGACATGACCTCAGCATTTACCCTCGTTGTACGCCCGGACAATGTTGCCGTTGTCACTATTGATGTTCCCGGCGAAAAGATGAACACGCTAAAGGCGGAGTTTGGCAGCCAGGTACGCGCCATCCTTAAACAAATTCGTGAAAACAAACAGATTCGCGGCGTGGTGTTCATTTCCGCAAAACCGGATAATTTTATCGCCGGGGCGGATATCAACATGATCGATCGCTGCAAAACGGCCAAAGAGGCCGAAGATCTGGCGCGCCAGGGGCAGCAGATCATGGCCGAGATCCACGCGCTGTCGATCCCGGTGATCGCCGCCATCCATGGCCCATGTCTTGGCGGCGGTCTGGAACTGGCATTAGCCTGCCATCGCCGAATTTGTACGGATGATGTGAAGACGGTTCTGGGGCTGCCCGAAGTGCAGCTTGGTCTGCTGCCTGGTTCTGGTGGCACCCAGCGGCTGCCGCGTCTGGTCGGAGTAAGCACTGCACTGGATATGATCCTGACCGGTAAACAACTGCGCGCGCGCCAGGCGTTAAAAGCCGGGCTGGTGGATGATGTCGTGCCGGTGTCCATTTTGCTGGATGCTGCCACAGAGCTTGCCGCGCAGGGCCGTCCTGCCAGCCGCAGCCTGCCGGTACGTGAACGTCTGCTGGCCGGGCCGCTGGTCCGCGCGCTGTTATTCCGCATGGTCGCGAAAAAAACCGAGCAAAAAACCCAGGGCAACTACCCCGCGACGACCCGTATTCTGAATGTTATCGAAACGGGCTTAAGCCAGGGCAGTAGCAGTGGTTATGACGCCGAAGCACGCGCGTTTGGTCAACTGGCTATGACCCCGCAATCGCAGGCGCTGCGGCATATTTTCTTTGCCAGCACTGAGGTGAAAAAAGACCCCGGCAGCCCGGTTGCCGCCGGTCCGCTGCGCTCTGTTGGTGTTCTCGGCGGTGGGTTGATGGGCGGTGGAATCGCCTACGTGACGGCAGTGAAGGGTAATCTCCCGGTTCGCATAAAAGATATTAATCCGAAAGGCATTAACCACGCGCTGAAATATAGCTGGGAACAGCTTGATAAAAAGGTGCGTCGCCGCCATCTCAAATCTGCTGAGCGTGATGCGCAAATGGCGCGCATTTCCGGTACTACGGACTACAGCGGTTTTTCCCATCGGGATGTGGTGATAGAGGCCGTATTCGAAGATTTGACTCTTAAGCAACAGATGGTGGCGGAGATTGAAGCGCAGTGTGCGCCGCAGACCATTTTTGCCTCCAATACGTCGTCATTGCCGATTGGTGATATTGCGGCCAGGGCCGCGCGTCCTGGCAATATTATCGGATTACATTTTTTTAGCCCGGTTGAGAAGATGCCATTGGTGGAAGTCATTCCCCATGCCGGTACCGACGAACAAACCATTTCAACAGTGGTAAAACTGGCGAAGAAGCAGGGCAAAACGCCGATCGTCGTGGCGGACAAAGCGGGTTTTTACGTGAACCGCATTCTGGCGCCTTATATTAGCGAAGCGATGCGGCTCCTGAGCGAAGGGGAACGTATCGAGAATATCGATAAGGCGCTGGTAAAATTTGGCTTTCCTGTCGGCCCAATCCAACTTTTGGATGAAGTGGGCATCGACACCGGGACTAAAATTATCCCTGTACTGGAGGCTGCTTATGGTGATCGTTTTAGTGCCCCTGCAAGCGTCGTTTCTGCAATATTGAATGACGATCGCAAAGGCAGAAAAAATGAGCGCGGTTTCTATCTTTACGGTAAGAAAGGGCGTAAAAGCAACAAACAGCCTGACCCGGCAATTTACCCGCTTGTGGGGGCATCTGGCACAGGCAAATTATCGGCAGAACAGATTGCCGAACGATGCGTCATGATGATGCTTAACGAAGCCGCACGCTGTTTCGCCGAGAAGGTGATTCGCAGCCCGCGAGATGGTGATATTGGCGCGGTGTTTGGCATCGGTTTTCCGCCTTTCCTGGGCGGCCCGTTCCGCTATATGGATACCCTTGGCGCGGGTGATATTGTCGCAACTCTGCAGCGCCTGGCTTCGCTTTATGGGGAACGTTTTGCACCTTGTCAGCTTTTGTTACAAATGGCTGAGCAGGGCGAAAAGTTTTGGGACAAGCAGGAAACTGATTTTGTAAGTTAAGGTCAAAAAAGGGTAAATCCGGCGTTGAATGAAGCGGCAATGGTTATTTTGTAAACAGTTATTGACTATACTTACGCCATTGAGGTAAAAAACAGCGTTTCATTCATCGAATGGATCAGGCACAATGCCCGGCCATTGATATTTCCTGTCGTAATGGAACTGTTCACGCGGGGAGTGTTAATGCTTCTGGTTAACAAAAGCGGTGCAATATGCAAGTTTTTATCATGCGTCACGGCGATGCAGCCCTCGATGCAGCCAGCGACTCAGTTCGTCCTCTAACCCCTTGTGGTTGTGATGAATCTCGTCAGATGGCAACCTGGCTGAAAGGTCAAAAAGTGGATGTCGAACGTGTTCTGGTCAGCCCGTTTCTTCGTGCTGAACAGACGCTAAACGAGGTGGGTGAATGCATGAACCTGCCCGACAACGTGGATGTCCTGCCCGAACTGACCCCTTGTGGTGATGTTGGTCTGGTCAGCGCCTATCTCCAGGCGCTGGCAAATGAAGGTACTTCCTCTGTGCTGGTGATTTCTCACCTGCCGTTGGTGGGGTATCTGGTGTCCGAGCTTTGCCCGGGTGAAACACCGCCAATGTTCACTACCTCCGCGATTGCCAGCGTGACGCTGGATGAGAGCGGTAAAGGCGTTTACAACTGGCAAATGAGTCCCTGCAACCTGAGAATGCCAAAAGCAATCTGATTCGCCGGACCGTGAAAAAAAGCCGCACTTGTGCGGCTTTTTACGTTTCTGCGCGTCCGTTGCGTTCAGGGAAGCTCAGGCGGCTGCCACTCTTCAACTTCAATCAACACCAGTATTGCCGCATCGCCACCGTACTCTTTGGGTGCCTGGTGAAAGGCCATAACATGCGGATGTTGTGCCAGCCAGAGCGGCGTCTGCTGCTTGAGAATATGTTTACCATGCCCGTGCATGACGCAGGCGCAAAAGACGTGTTCGCGTCGGCAGGCGGCGATCAGCGCCCCCAGCTCCTGCTTAGCCTGTAGCTGCGTTAAGCCGTGCAGGTCGAGAAACAGATCCGGGGAATAGTCACCGCGGCGGATCTTCTTTAGTTCAAAATGGCTGACATCGTCGCGCACATACTTCACCGGCCCTTCGGTGTTCAGCAATGGCTGAAATTCATCAGAGAAATAGTGGCTGTTATCCGCCTGCTCCGACAATAGGCGCTTCACCGGGACTTCACTGATTTTTTTACGTGTCGGGCGGTGGACTACCGTATCCTGCTTTATTTGACGCGTGCCGGTCATTAATTGTCGGAACAGCGTCTGCTCCTCCTCGCTAAGCGATGGTTTCTTTTTCATCTGCGCATCTCATCTTTTATTTCTTTTAGTGTACCCGACTCGCTCCCTGCTGTTCAGCAAAATGCATTTTTAGACCGCGACGCGAAGCGACAATGCTGATTTATCGCCGTCTTCATGGCAAACTAGCCGCCGAATTTCTTGCGAGCGTGTCCTGGAGGATAAGATGGATAAAATTTTCGTTGATGAGGCAGTAAGTGAACTGCATACCATTCAGGACATGTTGCGCTGGTCGGTAAGCCGATTTAGCGCGGCAAACATCTGGTACGGCCACGGCACCGATAACCCGTGGGATGAAGCCGTACAACTGGTGTTGCCTACCCTTTACCTGCCGCTGGATATCCCGGAAGAGATGCGCAATGCGCGGCTGACCTCCAGCGAGCGTCACCGTATCGTTGAGCGAGTCATTCGTCGCGTCAATGAACGTATCCCGGTTGCCTACCTCACCAATAAAGCCTGGTTCTGCGGGCACGAGTTTTACGTTGATGAACGCGTGCTGGTGCCGCGTTCACCGATTGGCGAGTTGATCAATAACCACTTCGCCGGGCTTATCGACGCACAGCCGCAGCACATTCTGGATATGTGTACCGGTAGCGGCTGTATCGCCATAGCCTGCGCTTACGCCTTCCCGGAAGCGGAAGTGGACGCGGTAGACATCTCCCCGGATGCGCTGGCGGTAACAGAACACAACATTGAAGACCACGGCCTGATTCATCACGTCACGCCGATTCGTTCCGACCTCTTCCGCGACCTGCCAAAAGTGCAGTACGACCTGATTGTGACCAACCCGCCGTACGTTGATGAAGAGGATATGTCTGATCTGCCATCAGAGTATCGCCATGAGCCGGAGCTTGGGCTGGCGTCTGGTAGCGATGGCCTGAAACTGACGCGTCGCATTCTGGCCTGCGCCCCAGATTACCTCACCGACAATGGTGTGCTGATTTGTGAAGTGGGCAACAGCATGGTACATCTGATGGAACAATATCCGGATGTACCGTTCACCTGGCTTGAATTTGATAATGGCGGTGACGGTGTCTTCATGCTGACCAAAGCGCAGTTGCTGGCCGCGCAGGAACATTTCAGCATCTATAAAGATTAAAACGCTAACAACATAACGACGACAACGGAGCCGTAATGGCAGGAAACACTATTGGACAACTCTTTCGCGTAACGACCTTCGGCGAATCGCACGGCATTGCGCTGGGCTGCATCGTCGATGGCGTACCGCCGGGCATTCCACTGACCGAAGCCGACCTCCAGCATGACCTGGACCGACGCCGCCCCGGCACCTCGCGCTATACCACCCAACGCCGCGAACCGGATCAGGTGAAAATTCTCTCCGGCGTGTTTGAGGGGGTGACCACCGGCACCAGCATCGGCCTGCTGATTGAAAATACCGATCAGCGCTCTCAGGATTACAGCGCAATCAAAGACGTCTTCCGTCCGGGCCACGCTGATTACACCTACGAGCAAAAATATGGCCTGCGCGACTATCGTGGCGGTGGCCGCTCCTCGGCGCGTGAAACCGCAATGCGTGTGGCTGCAGGGGCGATTGCCAAGAAATTCCTCGCCCATAAATTCGGTATCGTGATCCGTGGTTGTCTGACCCAGATGGGCGACATTCCACTGGCGATGAAAGACTGGGATCAGGTCGAACAAAATCCGTTTTTCTGCCCCGACCCGGACAAAATCGACGCGCTGGACGAACTGATGCGTGGGCTCAAAAAAGAGGGCGACTCCATCGGTGCGAAAGTTACCGTTGTGGCGGACGGTGTTCCGGCGGGCCTCGGCGAGCCGGTCTTTGATCGTCTGGATGCCGATATCGCCCATGCGATGATGAGCATCAACGCGGTTAAAGGCGTGGAGATTGGCGACGGCTTTGGTGTGATCAACCTGCGCGGCAGCCAGAATCGCGATGAAATCACGAAAGACGGTTTTCAGAGCAACCACGCGGGCGGCATTCTGGGCGGTATCAGCAGTGGGCAGCAAATCGTTACCCATATCGCGCTGAAACCGACCTCAAGCATTACCGTTTCGGGACGTACGATTAATCGCTTTGGCGAAGAAGTAGAGATGATTACCAAAGGGCGTCACGACCCGTGTGTCGGTATTCGCGCGGTGCCGATCGCCGAAGCGATGCTGGCCATTGTGCTGATGGACCATTTTATGCGTCAGCGCGCGCAGAATGGCGATGTGACGACCACTATTCCTCGCTGGTAAACAATGAAACGAATTGCAATTGCGCTACTGGCGTTTTTCGCAACGCTGACCTGCCAGGCGGCAACGCCCTGGCAGAAAATTACCCATCCGGTTGCGGGTACACCGCAATCGATCGGTGCTTTCTCGAATGGCTGTATTGTTGGCGCGCATGAACTGCCGCTGCAATCCGATACCTACCAGGTCATGCGTACCGATCAGCGACGCTACTTTGGTCATCCGGACCTGATTCTGTTTATTCAGCGTCTGGGTAATCAGGTGCATAACCTGGGGCTGGGGACGGTGCTGGTGGGGGATATGGGCATGCCAGCCGGCGGGCGCTTTAACGGCGGGCACGCCAGCCACCAGACGGGGCTGGATGTGGACATTTTCCTGCAACTGCCGAAAGCGCGCTGGAGCTCCGCGCAATTGTTAAAACCGCAGGCGCTGGATTTGGTTTCCAGCGATGGCAAGCAGGTGGTGTCGTCATTATGGAAACCTGAAATTACCAGCCTCATTAAGCTGGCGGCGAAGGATAACGACGTCACGCGCATTTTCGTCAACCCGGCCATTAAGCAGCAATTATGCCTGGACGCTGGTACAGACCGCGACTGGCTGCGGAAAGTGCGTCCCTGGTTCCAGCATCGCGCGCATATGCATGTCCGTTTGCGCTGCCCGGCAGATAGCCTTGAGTGCCAGGATCAGCCTTTGCCGCCGGATGGCGACGGCTGTGGCGCGGAATTGCAAAGCTGGTTCAAACCGGCCAAACCTTCTACGACTCCTGAGAAGACGACACCACCGCCGCTGCCTGCTTCCTGTCAGGCATTACTGGATGAGCACGTATTGTAATGGATGCATTTCAAGAGATATTTATGGTGTCGCCACTGCTTCTGGTGGTGCTTTTTGTGGTCGCCACGCTGGCGGGATTCATTGATGCGTTGGCCGGTGGCGGCGGTTTACTGACCGTACCTGCATTGCTGGCCGCCGGGATGACCCCGGCGCAGGCGCTGGCCACCAATAAACTGCAGGCCTGCGGTGGCTCCATCTCTTCCACGCTCTATTTTTTGCGCCGTAAAGTGGTGAGTCTTGCCGATCAGAAACTCAATATTCTGATGACTTTTATTGGTTCAACGTCGGGTGCGCTGCTGGTTCAGCATGTTCAGTCTGATATTTTGCGCCAGATTTTGCCGGTTCTTATCATCTGTATTGGTCTCTACTTTTTGTTGATGCCAAAACTGGGTGAAGAGGATCGCCAGCGTCGGCTGCATGGCCTGCCTTTCGCGCTGGTTGCGGGCGGCTGTGTGGGGTTCTATGACGGCTTTTTTGGCCCCGGTGCCGGGTCATTTTATGCGCTGGCGTTTGTCACGCTGGCCGGTTTTAACCTCGCCAAATCTACCGCGCACGCCAAGGTGCTTAATGCCACCTCTAATATCGGCGGGCTGTTGCTGTTTATCATTGGCGGCAAGGTGATCTGGGCAACGGGCTTTGTGATGCTGGCGGGCCAGTTCCTGGGGGCGCGTATGGGCTCACGTCTGGTGCTCAGCAAAGGGCAAAAACTCATTCGTCCGATGATTGTTATCGTCTCGGCAGTAATGAGCGCAAAATTACTTTATGACAGCCATGGGCAGGAGATCCTCCAGTTTCTGGGGGTGAGTGCATGAACACCACAACACATCACTACGAACAATTAATTACCCTTTTTGACGGCTGCTTTGCCGACGATTTTAATACCCGTCTGATTAAAGGCGACGACGAACCGATCTATCTTCCTGCTGATGAAGAAGTGCCTTATAACCGGATCGTCTTCGCTCACGGGTTCTATGCCAGCGCGTTGCATGAGATCTCCCACTGGTGTATCGCCGGGAAAGCCCGTCGCGAGCTGGTGGATTTTGGTTACTGGTATTGCCCGGATGGTCGTGATGCGGCGACCCAGTGTCAGTTTGAAGACGTAGAGGTTAAACCGCAGGCTTTTGACTGGTTGTTCTGCGTGGCGGCGGGTTATCCGTTTAACGTCAGTTGTGACAACCTGGAAGGGGATTTTGAACCGGATCGCGTTGTATTCCAGCGCCGCGTGCATGCGCAGGTAATGGAGTATCTCGACAAAGGGATCCCGGAACGTCCGGCGCGTTTTATTAAGGCGCTGCAAGATTATTACCACACGCCTGAGCTAAAGGCGGAACACTTCCCCTGGCCGGAAGATTTATAACTGAGGAAAGAAGATGATCGCAGAATTTGAATCGCGCATTCTGGCGTTAATTGATGACATGGTAGAGCACGCCAGTGACGATGAGCTGTTTGCTGGCGGTTATCTGCGTGGGCATCTGACGCTGGCGGTGGCAGAACTGGAAGCGGGGGAGGATCATTCATCCGCAGCGCTGCACGCCCGGGTGTCGGCGAGCCTGGAAAAAGCCATTCAGGCGGGTGAGCTGTCTCCGCCTGATCAGGCGCTGGTGATGGGGATGTGGGACACGCTGTTCCAGAAGGCGCAGGCACAGTAATCGAGCTTGCTTGTAGCCCGCTAAGCGTAGCGCCAGCGGGGAATATTCCCGGTGTAGCATGGGTGCGCGGGTTTCCCCCTCACCCTAACCCTCTCCCTCAAGGGAGAGGGGACCGTTCGTGCTCGCATTTTTGTGGGGATTCCTCACTCCTCAAGATAGAGGAGACAGATCGAGCAGGTTTTTCTCCCTCTCCCCGTGGGAGAGGGCATCAGCCTGCACTCACTTAACCTGTTTCCCCTTCAACAATTTTCTCACCCACAGACGATTAGGATTCAGCGCGGCCAGCGTGTCACCATCCAGCGGCAATGGCTCCTCACTCATCTGCGAGGCCAGAATCTCCGCCGCCAGCGGCGCACTGCACAATCCGCGTGAACCGAGCGCGCCAAGCATAAACAACCCGTCATAAACCGGTGCGCTCACCGCATCCGTTCTCTCTTCTGCAAGATGGGCATATGCATTCAGTGTCGCGGCGTAATCCGCCACATTACCCACTAACGGCAAATGATCCCGGGTTGCACAGCGCACACCGCAGCGCGCTTCACCGCCGCTGACATCAACGTCTTTCGCCCACTGTGCCTGTGGGAAGCAGTTCAACAAACGCTGGCGGTTTTGTTGCTGATCCTCCTCGCTATAAGCGGTCTCCTCCTGCCCACGGTGGTAGCTTGCGCCAATACAGTGATGCTGATTGTGCGGGTTTTGCGGTGTCAGATAACCGTCATAGCAGAGTACCTGACGCAGTTCGCCCAGTTTCGCCGTCGTGGGGATATGGCTGACCTGCCCGCCAACCGGGTAAACCGGCAGCTTTTCGGTCTGGACGAAATGGCTGATGCGGTGCCCGTTCGCCAGCACGACGCAGGCGTGAGCGCGCTGGCTGCCATCGGCAAACTCCAGCCGCCATTCGCCATCCTGCTGAACCAGGCTTGTCACCGGGTGGTCGTAGTGCACGCATAATCCCTGACGCTGTGCTAATGCCAACGCCGCCGCCGTCAATTGTGCCGGACACAGCCAGCCGCCAGCCGGATAATGAATACCGCCGCATCCGGTCTCTACGCCCGCCCTTTGCGCGACCGCTTCGGCGCTGACCGCATGGGCAATGGCATCTGGCAGGCCCAGTGTCAGCATCTGGCTAATTTTTTGCTGACTTTTCTCGTCGTACCCCAGTTGGGTGACCCCGCACCAGTCATGATCGAAATCGACGGGCAGGGCGTCATACAGTCGACGGGCGAAGGTAAACGCGGCGGGGAAAAAGTGGGCCAGCGCCGGGTCATGTGCACTGAGCAGCGGATACAGCGCCCCTTGCCGATTGCCGGATGCCCCCTGTGCCGGTTCGCCATCGGCGCAGTAGAGCGTCACCTGCCAGCCGCGACGCAACAAGGCCAGCGATAGCAGCGCACTGGCGATACCGCCGCCGACAATCGCAGCAGCGCGTTTTTCCGTGCCAGTGCGGGCAAACCACGGCGCACGCAGCACGGGCAGGGTGGTGCTTTCCATTACCCCGGTGAGCATTTCCCGCTTGCGGCCAAACCCTTTGCTTTTGCGCATGGTGAAGCCTGCGTCCTGCAACCCACGACGAACGAAACCAGCGGAGGTGAACGTGGCCAGCGTCGCGCCGGGACGCGCCAGTCTCGCCATTGCGTTGAACAGGCCCTGTGTCCACATGTCCGGGTTTTTCGCCGGCGCAAAACCGTCGAGAAACCAGGCATCAACCTGCTGTTGTAGTGAATCATCTAAGGTTTCGGTCAGTTCATTGATATCGCCAAACCAGACATCCAGCGTCACGCGGCCACCGTCCAGTAACAGGCGATGGCACCCGGCAAAGGGCAGCGGCCACTGCTGCTGTAACTGCTCTGCCCAGGGGGCCAGTTCCGGCCAGTGCTGGTGCGCCAGACGCAGATCGTCTTTCGTTAAGGGGAATTTTTCGAAACTGATGAAATGTAATCTTTCCAGGGTAGCCTGCGGACTGGCGCGGCGAAAGGCATCGAACGCCTGCCACAGGGTCAGGAAATTGAGACCCGTACCAAAGCCGCTTTCCGCGACGACAAACAGCGGGCGGGGATGTCCGACGAAACGCTCTGGTATACCGTTGCCGCCAAGGAAAACATAACGGGTCTCTTCGAGTCCGTTATCGTTAGAGAAATAGACGTCATCAAAATCTCGGGAAACAGGTGTACCCTCAGCGTTGAATTCGAGGTTGGCAGATTGTATAGCGGTTTGTTTCACGTAAGTTACTCGTCGGACAGGCAGTGCCATGATCTTAACGATGTGCGCCCCAGGGCGCAAATTTACCCATTAATTGTCTGATCGGACTTGTTCGGCGTACAACTGTACGCTATCTTGCGACACGAAAACTTAAATTAGTGCGACTTACAGGGGTATTGAATGAAACGTGCAGTGATTACTGGCCTGGGCATCGTTTCCAGCATCGGTAATAACCAGCAGGAAGTCCTGGCCTCTCTGCGTGAAGGACGCTCAGGGATCACTTTCTCTCAGGAATTCAAAGATTCCGGAATGCGCAGCCACGTATGGGGTAACGTCAAACTGGATACAACCGGTTTGATTGACCGTAAAGTGGTTCGTTTCATGAACGATGCCTCTATCTATGCTTTTCTCTCCATGCAAGAAGCCATTGCGGATGCTGGCCTGAGCGCAGAGGTTTATCAGAACAACCCGCGTGTTGGCCTGATTGCCGGTTCCGGCGGCTCTTCAAAAGCGCAGGTCTTCGGTGCGGACGCAATGCGTAGCCCGCGCGGCCTGAAAGCAGTGGGACCGTATGTCGTGACCAAAGCAATGGGCTCTGCGGTTTCCGCGTGCCTCGCAACGCCGTTTAAAATTCACGGTGTGAATTACTCCATCAGCTCCGCCTGTGCCACTTCCGCACACTGCATCGGTAACGCGGTTGAGCAGATCCAACTGGGCAAACAGGACATCGTTTTTGCTGGCGGCGGCGAAGAGCTGGGCTGGGAAATGGCCTGTGAGTTCGACGCCATGGGCGCGTTGTCGACCAAATACAACGAAACCCCGGAAAAAGCGTCCCGTACCTATGACGCCCATCGTGATGGCTTCATCATCGCAGGCGGCGGCGGTATGGTTGTGGTTGAAGAACTGGAACATGCGCTGGCACGTGGCGCGCACATCTATGCTGAAATCGTGGGCTATGGCGCAACGTCTGATGGCGCTGACATGGTTGCGCCGTCAGGTGAAGGCGCGGTGCGCTGCATGAAGATGGCAATGCACGGTGTTGATACCCCGATCGACTACCTGAACTCCCACGGTACGTCTACACCGGTCGGTGATGTGAAAGAACTGGGTGCGATTCGCGAAGTGTTCGGCGACAACAGCCCGGCTATCTCTGCGACCAAAGCCATGACCGGTCACTCTCTGGGGGCGGCTGGCGTGCAGGAAGCAATCTACTCACTGCTGATGCTGGAGCACGGCTTTATCGCCCCGAGCATCAATATCGACGAGATGGATGAGCAGGCTGCTGGCCTGAACATCGTCACCAAACCGACTGACGCGACGCTGAATACCGTCATGTCCAACAGCTTCGGTTTCGGCGGTACTAACGCCACGCTGGTGATGCGTAAGCTCAAGTAAGCCTTTGAATTTCGAAAAGGGAGCCAACGAGCTCCCTTTTTTATGCGGTTTTTTATGCATTGACAAGCCGCTGCATGGGCAGGCAAACTTCACCCGCAACATTATCCCCCTGATAATGCGTAAGCGTTTAACGTTATCCAACGCACCTTAATCCTGAACATCAGGTGGAGGGGGCGTGGCTTTTTTTCCTCGCCTTACTCTGCGGTACGGAGTAATGCATGTCTGTAGAGACTCAAACACTTTCTTCCTCATCCGGCACGGGCACGAATGCGTTGCTGCGGCTGGTGATTGCCGTTTTTTTGACCTATATGACCATCGGGTTACCGTTGCCCGTCATCCCGCTCTTTGTGCACAACGAACTCGGTTACGGCAATACCATGGTGGGCATCGCCGTCGGTATCCAGTTTCTGGCGACCGTCCTGACGCGAGGCTATGCCGGGCGTCTGGCCGATCAGTTTGGCGCAAAGCGCTCGGCGCTGCAGGGGATGTTGGCCTGCGGGCTGGCTGGCGTCGCCTGGTTGCTGGCGGCCTGGCTACCGGTAAGCGCACTGGCAAAATTCGGCTTGCTGATTGTCGGGCGTTTAATTCTGGGCTTTGGTGAAAGCCAGTTGCTCACAGGAACACTCGCCTGGGGGATGGGGCTGGTGGGGCCTAAACGCTCGGGCAAAGTGATGTCCTGGAACGGTATGGCAATTTACGGTGCGCTGGCCGTCGGCGCGCCACTCGGTCTGCTCATTCACAGTCGTTTTGGTTTTGCCACCCTGGCGGCGATCACGATGGTTTTACCACTGCTGGCGTGGGCATTTAATGGCGGCGTACAGAAAACGCCTGCTCATTCGGGGGAACGTCCCTCCCTGTGGGGCGTGGTCGGTCAAATCTGGCAGCCGGGCCTTGGCCTTGCGCTACAGGGTGTAGGTTTTGCGGTTATCGGTACCTTCGTTTCGCTCTACTTTGCCAGTAACGGCTGGGCAATGGCCGGGTTTACGCTGACGGCATTTGGCGGTGCCTTTGTTCTGATGCGTCTGCTGTTTGGCTGGATGCCGGATCGCTTTGGCGGCGTGCGGGTGGCAACTGTTTCGTTGATGGTGGAAACGGTGGGCTTGTTGTTGCTCTGGCAGGCGCCGAACGCCTGGGTGGCGATGGCAGGTGCGGCATTGACCGGCTGTGGCTGTTCGTTGATTTTCCCGGCGTTGGGCGTTGAAGTGGTGAAACGCGTTGCCCCGCAGGTTCGCGGTACTGCACTGGGCGGGTATGCGGCATTTCAGGACATCGCGAACGGTATCAGCGGGCCACTTACCGGCCTGCTGGCGACCTCGCTGGGTTACCCGTCGGTATTCCTGGCCGCAGCAATTGCGGCGGTAACTGGCATTGTGGTGACGCTGATTTCATTTCGAAAATAATCGTCTTTTCCGGCCTTCATGATGAGGGCCGGAAATAATAAAAGCGCAACCTCTCATAATTCTGAACACTATTTTTGTCGTCAGGAAATAATTAAAAATACGCGCCAGACCACAGAAAAAACATATTGTTTTATTGGTGTAACATATTCCATTCATATAATTTTATGCAATATTCTCAGGCAGTTATATTGCTGCTATAGTCAGGCTATCTTCGTACGTAAGTTATTCTTTTACTACTTTTTTAGAGAAAGGAGAGACGTATGCCTGGGTTTAAAGCAGATTTTCTGTGGGGTGGCGCGGTGGCGGCGCATCAGCTTGAAGGCGGCTGGCACGAAGGCGGTAAAGGCGTCAGTGTCGCTGATGTGATGACCGCCGGGGCGCACGGCGTTCCGCGCGAAATTACCGATGGCGTCTTGCCGGGAAAAAACTACCCAAACCATGATGCCATCGATTTTTATCACCGCTATAAAGATGACATCAAACTCTTTGCGGAAATGGGGTTTAAATGTTTCCGTACGTCAATTGCCTGGACACGTATTTTCCCGAAAGGTGATGAATTAGAACCAAATGAAGCCGGCCTGCAGTTTTATGACGATCTCTTCGATGAATGTCTGAAATACAATATTGAACCGGTCATTACCCTCTCGCATTTCGAAATGCCTTATTACCTGGTCACTGAATACGGTGGCTGGCGTAACCGTAAGCTTATTGATTTCTTCGTGCGCTTCGCCAAAACGGTATTTACCCGCTACAAAGGCAAAGTGAAATACTGGATGACGTTTAACGAAATCAACAACCAGGCCAATTATCACGAAGATTTCGCGCCGTTTACCAACTCGGGCCTTAAATATAAAGAAGGTGAGGATCGTGAGCCGGTAATGTACCAGGCGGCGCACTATGAGCTTGTCGCTAGTGCGCTGGCGGTGGAAGCCGGGCATGCCATTAACCCTGATTTCCAGATTGGCTGCATGATTGCCATGTGCCCGGTCTATCCGCTCACCTGTAACCCGGACGACATGATGATGTCCGTCTCGGCGATGCACCGCCGTTACTGGTTTACCGATGTGCACGTTCGCGGTTATTACCCGCGCCACCTGCTAAGTTACTTCGCCCGTAAAGGCTTTAAGCTTGATATTACCGACGAAGATTTGCACATCCTTAAACGGGGCTGTGTGGATTATATCGGCTTTAGCTATTACATGTCGTTCGCCACCAAAGCCACTGCGGATAACCCGCAACTGGACTATGACGAAACGAAGAGTCTGGTGAAAAACCCGTATGTGAAAGCATCGGACTGGGGATGGCAGATCGATCCGGTGGGGCTGCGTTATTCACTGAACTATTTTTACGATCTTTATCAACTGCCGCTGTTTATCGTGGAGAACGGCTTCGGCGCTATCGATCAGAAAGAAAGTGACGGCTCGGTAAACGATCAGTACCGCATCGAATACCTGCAAAGCCACCTGCGCGAAATGAAAAAGGCGGTGGTGGAAGATGGCGTGGATCTGATGGGTTACACCCCGTGGGGCTGTATTGACCTGGTTTCTGCGGGTACGGGCGAAATGAAAAAACGCTACGGCTTTATCTATGTCGATAAAGATAACGAAGGCAACGGGACACTTGAACGCAGCCGTAAGAAATCGTTCTGGTGGTACCAGCAGACAATTAAAAGTAACGGCGAAAACCTTTAACGACGATCCCCTCCAGCGGAGGGGATTTTTTTTAGATAACCAGCCAGATAAGGGCGAAGGCAATAAGCAACGCGACCAGGAACAGACCAGGCCGGGTTGAGAGGTTTTTGACGCTTTCGATGATCGGCGCGAAAAGCGGGCTGTAGATCGGCTGAATATTTCGTGCTTCCAGCACACCCGAAGTTCGTTCTGCGCGATGTAAAAAAACCTGATTGAGAATGTCCTGCACTTGCGCCGTTGTCAGTACTGTCTGCGGCGTGGCCTGCCAGTTCTGACGGGCATAATCGGTGATAGTTTGCCACTCAACATTATCCAGCGGCTGCTTAAGCGCGGTTTGCACGCTTTGCAGTGTCGGGGATGTCTGGGTGCTTAATGTCTGACGCGCCTGCAGCCAGGTCATTAAGTGGGTAAAATGTTTTGCCGGGATGAGCTCTCCGGTTTTCACGCCGGATAATTCCATCATAGATTGCCAAATCAATTTACCGGATTCACCCGTCGCAGCGGCCAGTTTGGTCACCGCCTGGTTGAGCGAATTGTGCTCAGCGGGCAACAGCGGGCGGTCTGTCGCCGGGCGTTGCAAGGGCTGAGGTACCGAAATCTGGTTGTTCTGCAGCAGCGTCAGCACCGTTTTAAGCTGCTCTGGCGTAAGCTGGCTCAGCGCCGTCTGACCAAACTGCTGGCGAATGAAGTCGCTAACCGCCTGGCGGTTATTACCCTGACCGAGCAATTCCGTCAGTTGCGAGATAACCTGGCGGGTGGTGTGATTCTGCGTGGCGGTATCCAGACGCTGGTTAAGATTCTGCTCTGCCGCCGGGAAATGGCGTGACAGCAGCGGCGCGTCATTCTTCAAACCCAAATCATGTTTAACCCCGGCCCAGACTTCGGCGCTCTGCTGTTGCGTGAGCGCCACCAGGCGAATAATCAGCCGCTCCAGCACAGTGCGCTGGATTGTCGATAACGGCTGCTCTCCGGCGGCCAAAGTAGGGGGCGTAGGGTCTTGCCCCGGAGGGCGCGCGGGGGTGCCCTGAATGGGTTGCATCATGGAAATCCTCTGGGTCTCGCACGTCGTGTAGCGGCATTGCAGGTATGCCTGGCAGCGAGATTATGGCACACTTAAAAGCTTAACTCCCGTTCTCTAACCGGTACTGTAACGTGAAAATCCTTGTTGATGAAAATATGCCCTACGCCGGCGATTTGTTCCGTCGTCTGGGTGAGGTAAAAGCTGTGCCTGGTCGTCCCATTCCGGCTGCGGAATTGGCGGATGCGGATGCGCTGATGGTGCGTTCCGTGACGAAGGTGAATGAAGCGCTGCTCAGCGGTACGCCGATTAAATTCGTGGGTACGGCAACGGCGGGTACCGATCACGTTGACGAGCAATGGTTGCAGCAGGCGGGGATCGGTTTTTCTGCCGCTCCGGGGTGTAATGCCATTGCGGTTGTGGAATATGTTTTCTCATCCCTGATGCTGTTGGCCGAACGTGACGGTTTCGATCTGCGCGACCGCACCGTCGGGATTGTCGGAGTGGGTAATGTCGGCGGTCGTCTGCAGGCGCGCCTGGAAGCCTGGGGGGTACGCACATTGCTGTGCGATCCGCCGCGTGCCGACCGTGGCGATGAGGGTGATTTTCTGCCGCTCGACGCCCTGGTGCGCGAAGCTGATGTGCTGACCTTCCACACGCCGCTGTTTAAAGAGGGGCCGTACAAAAGCTGGCATCTGGCGGATGAAGAGGTAATTAGCCGCCTGAAACCTGGCGCTATTCTGATTAATGCCTGCCGGGGCCCGGTGGTGGATAACGCCGCCCTGTTGCGTCGTCTGGAGGCAGGTCAGCCGCTGAGCGTTATCCTTGACGTCTGGGAACCGGAGCCGGATCTCGACGTGGCGCTGCTGGCAAAAGTGGATATCGGTACTGCGCATATCGCTGGCTACACGCTGGAAGGGAAAGCACGTGGCACAACACAGGTGTTCGAAGCGTTTAGCGATTTTATCGGCAAACGTCAGCAGGTTGCGCTGGATACGCTGCTGCCTGCGCCGGAGTTCGGTCGCATTACGCTGCACGGCCCGCTCGATCAGTCGATCCTAAAAAGACTCATTCATTTGGTGTATGATGTGCGCCGCGACGATGCACTGCTGCGAAAAGTGGCGGGCATCCCGGGTGAGTTCGACAAGCTGCGTAAAAATTATCTTGAGCGTCGGGAATGGTCATCGCTGTATGTGCAGTGTGATGACGACCAGGCGGCTACACTGCTGCAAAAGCTGGGTTTCAACGCTGTCCATCACCCAATTCGTTAATGTCATCTTAATGCTACCTGCCGGATACTCCGGCGGGTACGCTTTTTTCTGGAGTAAATCACCATGTCTGAAGGCTGGAATATTGCCGTACTGGGCGCGACAGGCGCTGTCGGAGAAGCCTTACTCGAAACGCTTGCGGAGCGTGAGTTCCCGGTGGGCGATTTGTATGCGCTGGCGCGTAATGAAAGCGCCGGTGAGACGCTGCGTTTTGGCGGAAAAACCGTACGCGTTCAGGATGTTGCGGAATTTGACTGGACGCAGGCGCAACTGGCGTTCTTTGTCGCCGGCGCTCAGGCGACGGCTGAGAATATTGAAGAAGCCACCAACGCCGGTTGTCTGGTGATTGACACCAGCGGTCTGTTCGCGCTGGAGCCGGATGTGCCGCTGGTTGTGCCAGAGGTGAACCCGTTTGTCCTGGCCGATTACCGCAATCGTAATCTCATTGCCGTGCCGGATAGCCTGACCAGCCAGTTGCTGATCGCGCTGAAACCGCTGATCGACGAAGGTGGCCTGTCACGTATTGGCGTGACCAGTCTGCTCTCCGTGTCGGCGCAGGGCAAACAGGCGGTGGATGCCCTTGCCGGGCAAAGTGCGAAGTTGCTCAACGGCATTCCGATCGATGAGGACGACTTCTTTGGCCGGCAACTGGCGTTCAACATGCTGCCTATTCTGCCGGACCGTGAAGGTGCGGTTCTGGAAGAGCGTCGTCTGGTGGACCAGGTGCGTAAAATTCTGCAGGACGACGGGCTGATGATATCCGCGAACTGCGTCCGCGCGCCGGTCTTTTATGGTCACGCGCAGATGGTCAGCTTCGAAGCGCTGCGTCCACTGGCGGCAGAAGAGGCCCGTGATGCGTTTGCCCGCGGTGAAGATATTGTGCTGTCCGAAGAGAATGAATTCCCGACCCAGGTTGGCGATGCTTCCGGTAGCGCTCATCTCTCTGTCAGTTGCGTACGTAACGATTATGGCCTGCCTGAACAGATTCAGTTCTGGTCGGTGGCAGATAACGTACGTTTTGGTGGGGCGCTGATGGCGGTGAAAATCGCTGAGAAACTGGTACAGGAGTACCTGTACTAATGTCAGACGTTGTTGAACAACCGCTGTTGAAAATTGCGCTCGGTATTGAGTACGACGGCAGTAAGTATTACGGCTGGCAGCGTCAGCAAGAAGTACGCAGCGTGCAGGAAAAACTGGAAAAAGCGTTGTCGCAGGTCGCCAATGAGCCGGTGACGGTTTTTTGTGCCGGGCGTACCGATGCCGGTGTGCATGCCACAGGGCAGGTGGTCCATTTTGAGACGCGCGCGGTACGTAAAGACGCGGCCTGGACCCTGGGCGTAAATGCGAATTTACCTGGAGACATCGCGGTACGTTGGGTGAAAGATGTGCCCGATGATTTCCACGCGCGGTTTAGCGCGACAGCGCGTCGTTATCGCTACGTTATCTACAATCATCGTTTACGCCCGGCGGTACTGAACCAGGGGGTGACGCATTATCACCTGCCCCTTGATGCGGAGCGCATGCAGCGTGCGGCGCAATGTCTGCTGGGTGAAAATGATTTTACCTCGTTTCGCGCGGTACAGTGCCAGTCACGCACGCCGTGGCGCAACATGATGCACATTAACGTTCAGCGTTATGGTGCGTATGTGGTGGTGGATATCAAAGCGAATGCCTTTGTACATCATATGGTGAGAAACATTGTCGGTAGCCTGATGGAAGTGGGTGCCAACAACCAGCCGGAGAGCTGGATAGCAGAGCTACTGGCGGCTAAGGACAGAACGCTGGCGGCAGCAACGGCGAGAGCAGAAGGGTTGTATCTGGTGTCGGTCGATTACCCGGACCGTTTCAACTTACCCCGCCCGCCAATGGGTCCGCTGTTTCTCGCGGACTAGTCGCAATCAACCAAGGCATAGACAATATGGACGTAATTCGCTTTCTTATTGATTTCATTCTGCACATTGATGTTCATCTGGCGGAGCTGGTCGCGCAATACGGTATCTGGGTATACGCGATCCTGTTTCTGATTTTGTTCTGCGAAACCGGGCTTGTGGTCACGCCGTTTTTACCGGGGGATTCGCTGCTGTTCGTCGCGGGCGCGCTGGCCTCACTGCCCACGAACGATATCAACGTTCACGTTATGGTGATGCTGATGCTTGTTGCGGCCATTCTCGGCGATGCGGTGAATTACACGATAGGGCGCCTGTTCGGCGACAAGTTATTTAGCAACCCGAACTCGAAAGTGTTCCGTCGCAGCTATCTCGATAAAACCCATCAGTTTTATGAGAAACACGGTGGCAAAACCATTATCCTTGCCCGCTTTATCCCCATTGTGCGGACGTTCGCGCCTTTCGTTGCCGGGATGGGACATATGTCCTACCGTCATTTCGCGGCGTTCAACGTGATCGGGGCGCTGTTATGGGTGCTACTGTTTACTTATGCTGGCTACTTCTTCGGTACGCTGCCGATGGTGCAGGAAAATCTTAAGTTGCTGATTGTCGCGATCATCGTGGTGTCTATACTTCCTGGGGTGATTGAGATCATTCGCCACCGCCGAGCGGCAGCGCGACAGGCAAAATAAGATGTCTATGGCGGTTCGACCACTTTTTTATCCCAAGTTGCGAACTGTTATGTTTTAATGTGCCCCATTTATGGGCTACCAGGTTCATGTATAAAGGTTATCAATGAGCTGGATTGAACGAATCAAAAGCAATATTACCCCCACCCGTAAGGCGAGCATCCCTGAGGGCGTGTGGACGAAATGCGATAGCTGCGGCCAGGTACTGTATCGTGCCGAGCTGGAGCGTAACCTTGAGGTCTGCCCGAAGTGTGACCACCATATGCGCATGACTGCGCGTAACCGCCTGCATACATTGCTGGACGAAGGTTCACTGGTGGAACTGGGTAGCGAACTCGAGCCGAAAGACGTGCTCAAGTTCCGTGACTCCAAAAAATACAAAGACCGTCTGGCGACGGCACAGAAAGAGACCGGCGAAAAAGATGCGCTGGTGGTAATGAAAGGCACGCTGCATGGTATGCCGGTTGTCGCGGCAGCGTTTGAATTCGCCTTTATGGGCGGCTCAATGGGCTCTGTCGTGGGTGCGCGTTTTGTTCGCGCCGTTGAGCAGGCGCTGGAAGATAACTGCCCGCTGATCTGCTTCTCCGCCTCGGGTGGCGCACGTATGCAGGAAGCACTGATGTCGCTGATGCAGATGGCGAAAACCTCCGCAGCGCTGGCGAAGATGCAAGAGCGCGGCCTGCCGTATATCTCTGTACTGACTGACCCAACCATGGGTGGCGTTTCCGCGAGTTTCGCGATGCTGGGCGATCTGAATATTGCCGAGCCGAAAGCGCTCATTGGTTTTGCCGGCCCGCGCGTTATTGAGCAGACCGTACGTGAAAAACTGCCGCCGGGATTCCAGCGCAGCGAATTCCTGATTGAAAAAGGGGCGATCGACATGATCGTTCGTCGTCCGGAAATGCGCCTGAAACTGGCCAGAATCCTGGCGAAGCTGACCAATCAGCCAGCACCGAGCCCGGATGCGCCGCGTGAAAGCGTGGTGGTGCCCCCGGTGCCCGATCAGGAAGCCGAGGCCTGATAATACCGAAGGGCAGGGCCATCACGGCGCTGCCCTTTTGCTTTTTACATTGTCAAACATCCTACGGGCATCATGGAAAATAAACGCATTTTGCAAGCCACGTCGCCCCTGGCCGCGTGGCTTTCTTATCTGGAAAACCTGCACAGCAAAACCATTGACCTGGGACTTGAGCGAGTAAGCCAGGTTGCAGCGCGTCTTGATGTTTTGCGACCGGCGCCGTTTGTCTTTACCGTTGCGGGAACCAATGGTAAAGGCACGACTTGCCGTACTCTCGAATCCATTCTCCTGGCGGCCGGATATCGTGTGGGCGTCTACAGTTCGCCGCATCTTATCCGTTATACCGAGCGCGTCCGCGTACAGGGCGAGGAGCTGGCGGAACTCGACCACACCCGTTCTTTTGCCGAAATTGAAGCGGTGCGCGGTGAAACCTCATTAACCTATTTTGAATACGGTACGCTGTCGGCGCTGTGGCTGTTTAAACAGGCGAAGCTGGACGTTGTTATCCTCGAAGTGGGACTGGGCGGGCGTCTTGACGCCACCAATATGGTCGATGCGGATGTTGCCGTGGTAACCAGCATTGCGCTTGATCATACCGACTGGCTGGGGCCAGACAGAGAAAGTATCGGTCGCGAAAAAGCGGGCGTCTTCCGGGGCGGTAAACCGGCGGTAGTCGGCGAAAGCGATATGCCGTATACCATCGGCGAGGTGGCTGTGGAAAAAGGCGCTCTGCTGATGCGCCGGGGCGTAGACTGGCAGTATGAAGTAGAGCAGGGCCAGTGGCGTTTTCGCGACGGCCAGGGTGAGTTGAGCGGTTTACCGCTGCCGCAGGTACCGCAGCCAAATGCCGCAACGGCGCTTGCAGCACTGCGGGCCAGTGGGCTGGCGGTGAGCGAGCAGGCTATTCGTGACGGTATCGCCAGCGCAATTTTGCCTGGTCGCTTTCAGATTGTGGCTGAAAACCCACGTCTTATTCTGGATGTGGCGCATAATCCTCATGCGGCGGCTTACCTTGCCGGGCGGCTGGCGGCAGAGCCTAAGCGCGGTCGCGTGCTGGCGGTCATCGGCATGCTGCATGATAAAGACATCGCCGGAACGCTCGCCTGTCTGGAGCCTGTGGTCGATAGCTGGTATTGTGCCCCTCTGGAGGGGCCACGCGGTGCGACGGCAGAACAGTTGATGGCGCACTTACCGCAAGGGAAGGCGTATCAACACGTTGCGCAGGCCTGGCAGGCAGCGATGGCGGAGGCCACAGCAGAAGATACCGTGCTGGTGTGTGGTTCATTCCATACGGTGGCACATGTCATGGAAGCGATGGAAGCGGGGAGAACCGGTGGCAAGTAAGTTTCAGAACCGTTTGATGGGAACCATTGTGCTGGTTGCGCTCGGGGTGATTATTCTGCCCGGGCTGCTGGACGGGCAAAAAAAGCATTATCAGGATGAGTTCGCCGCCATTCCTCTGGTACCCAAACCCGGCGATCGCGATGAGCCGGATATGATGCCAGCGGCCACGCAGGCGCTCCCGGCTCAGCCGCCGGAAGGGGCAGCGGAAGAGGTCCAGGCTGGCGAGGCTGCAGCGCCGTCGCTGGATGCCTCCCGGCGGGCTGTCAGTGGGGCGACGACGCCGGATGTCACGACGCAACCCGTCGCGTCGAAGCAGGTTGAACAGCCAAAACCGGTTGAGAAGCCCAAGCCACAGCCACAGAAACCCGCAGAACAGGTGGCGGCAACGCCGCCTGCGGATCAGCCGCTCGCGGCGGATAAGTCTGCGCCAGTGGGTAAAGCCTGGGTGGTACAACTGGGTGCGCTTAAGAACGCTGACAAAGTTAATGAAATTGTCGGTAAACTGCGCGGTGCAGGTTATCGCGTTTATACTGCGCCCACCACGCCAGTACAGGGTAAAATCACCCGCATCCTGGTCGGTCCGGATGCATCAAAAGATAAACTCAAGGGGTCGCTTGAGGAGCTTAAGCAACTGTCAGGCTTGAGCGGTGTGGAAATGGGGTATGGCGCGAACTAGCGTGCGATT
>OKVU01000196.1_pt1 | contig 34149 bp, 44 predicted proteins | sample 1606901 | NCBI WGS metagenome assembly OKVU01 (sample SAMN03281017, study PRJEB24777) | human gut metagenome | isolation source: fecal sample PR221 from 1 month old male Chinese infant, caesarean... | reverse complement strand
CCTTACTACAACTAATCCACTAAAGTGCTATAAACTTTTTTAAATTTTAAATCGGCTACATAATTATTTACTATAATATATAACTTACTACAACTAATTATTATATCTTATATTTCAGTAATAATAGCTGCTATTGCCAGTAATGTGCACTTGTAGTAAACTAATTATGAATTTTAAATAGGGTACTTCAAAGGAGTGAGGATAGTGCCAGCAATTCTTTACGGTAATATGAAGGGCGGCGTTGGTAAGACAACCAATAGCGTCATGACAGCCTATCAACTTGCTAAATTAGGCTATAAGACTCTGGTATGCGACCTGGACCCACAGGCCAACGCCACGCAACTGCTACGACGGACTTATGGATTACAACATGGGACAGATCTTCAAATTGATAAAACTATGATGGTTGCATTAACGGAAGAAAATATTAAATCCGCCATTGTTAATATCATGGATAATCTTTACCTACTACCATCCTCCGAAGACTTCAAAAATTACCCGGACTTCCTTGAAATGAAGTTTATGCTCGACAAAGAAAAGATTGAGACGGGTAACAACACCACTTTACAAAGTGAAATGAATAAGGTTAAGGAACACCGGATTGCTTACTTTGCCCAGCAACTCGCCAAGGTTCGTAATGAGTACAACTTTATTATTATTGACGTACCACCAACATTATCCATATTTACTGACTCCGCTATTTACGCAACTGACTTTGTTATTATCGTCCTCCAGACGCAGCAGCGGTCCTTAGATGGAGCAGAAACGTTCTTCGGGTACCTCCAGCAGATGTACAACGACTATGCTAACGTCGATTTTGATATTCTAGGCGTCCTAGCCGTGTTGCTGAAAAACAACGTTGGCCTGGACAGTCAGATCTTAAAGGATGCCGAAACCGACTTCGGCAAGGATATTCTCTTCAAGCAGATTATCCGGCACATGGAACGGCTTAAACGCTATGACCGGACCGGGATCGCCGAGAAAGGCCTGACCAAGTACGATATGCACGATACCCGGCTGCACTACATCTACAACACGCTGACCCAGGAAATCATCCAGCGTTTGAAAGACAAGGGAGTTGAATTGAAGTAATGGCTAAGTTTACGTTTGATAAGAGCGCCAAGAAAAAGGCGCCAAAACCAATCACCGAAACGAAGATCTCCAAGCCCAAAGAAACCTACAATCCCGCCAAGATGACCAAGCAGGTCGAAGCCGAATACCAGAAGCAGCCCAAGAAAAAACGCCCAGTAGGCCGGCCCAGGAGCGGGCGAAAGTCCTACCAGACGGTACGATTGCAGAAGAAAACGGTTTTGAAGATCGACGCCCTTGAAAACGCCCTGAGCATCAAGACCCAGGACGAAACGGTCAACCAGGCGATTGATCGGGTATTGCGATCACTGAGCAACGATGAAATGCGGTCATATAAGCTGTGGCTGGATATGTTTGAAAAGAGAAATAGTACAAATTAATTGATTGAAATCAATTAATTACGGGTGAGCTCGTTATACAATGCCTTGGTAGGAAGGTGATTTTATTATGAAAAAAGTAGCAATTATTATTGGTTCGACACGACCAAGTCGGCGTAGTCCCGAGGTCGCTAAATGGTTGAAATCTCAGCTTGATATAAGCCGTTCCATTCAATTTGAACTAATTGATCTACTACAAAATAAAGCTACCTTTTCTAAATGAAGAAAAGTTACCTGCATTGGGTCAATATACACATTCTTATACCAAATCATGGAGTTCCCTAATTAATAGTTACGATGGAATAATTCTTCTATTTCCACAAGATAATTCTGATTACCCAGCTTCACTTAAAAATGCTTTAGAATATCTAGGTAAAGAGTGGGATAACAAACCTATCAGTATGGTTACCTATGGTGGACACGGCGGTCCACAGGCTCAAATTGCAATGAAATTAGTGCTCACTGGTTTCCATGCAAAGCAGTTGGCTGTTAATCCGCAATTAAGTCTCAATCCAACAGACAATAAAGATCTGTATTTATCTAAACTACACACTTATGATTTCGAAGCCAAATTATTAAGACAAGAATTCGAGTATGTACTTTGAAAATGATATTTAATATATAAACCCCTAATAACTGAAGTCTTTCATACCGGTTATTAGGGGTTTTACGTTTACCATATAATCCAAACTATTACTTATACACGTTGAATTTTTCCTGCAGCTATTGGTAAAGTTGTGTGTGCATCATATCCCATTACCGCCCCACCAACGGTATCAGGTAATTGCATATCATCAGGAATACCTTGCACGTATACAAGTAAGCAATAAAATTGACGTAACTAGCCTTCGAGTATTTGCTGTCATAAAATTCCTCCTTCTCGCTTAGTATTATCTAATCTCGAAGAATCGGTAACTCTTACCATTTTCGGGACATTCTGTTGTATTGTAATAGGAGAACTTCATTGATAAATTGATCATAATCAAGTCCTGTATTATAGCGGTCATTAATTACCAAAATAAGTAAAAAGCGTCAGCCGAAGCCAACGCAAAGAAGCCAATAATATACGCCATTATCTTTTGATTAAGGTTTTAATTAACTAATTCCACTTTTCGTAATTTACGTTTCAATTTCCCTTGTTCTTCTAATAAAGATAACTCTCGCGACAAGGTTTCAGGCGTTGTTCCAAGGTATAAGGCTAAATCCTTCATTTTTAAGGGTAGGTTATAACTACTTTTACCAATTTTATCTGCATATGTTTGCAAATACCTTAATATCCGATCTTCAACTTTAGGTAGCGTCAGTAACTGAATCTGCTTCTGCAAATTCGCAGTCTTAACCATATTCAACTCTAATAACTTGATACTTAATCTTGGCTGATCATGCATTAATTCTAAGAAATCTTGCCGTTTTAATAAACAAATTTCACTTTGAACCGTCGTTTCGACATAATTATTAGTATTATCTTGTCCAAATAGCCAGTTTTCACCAACATAATCGCCGGAATGTAAGACTTGTAAAACATTCTCATGTCCATCTTCATCTAGCGTGTATTGTTTAGCACTACCATGAGCAACAATTATTAAATTATCACCTTTCGTCGGGTCAATTACTATTTCGTTTTTCTGATAGTCTTTATGATGAACTAGCCTTTCAATTTGAATTTTTTTCTCGTATGGCAAAGCACCAAACAACGGCACTAAGTTAACACATAAATCAGCCATTAAATCGCATCCCTTTAATTAAAATCATCATCGTCTTCTTCAGTATACAATCCTTCTCTTAATTCATGTTCTAAGAAAGCTTGTGCTAGCCGAATTTGTTCCTTAATCCAGGCCAGTAAATCAGTTAAGTTGGCAACTAATTCATACCAAGCTTCATTCTTGGCTAAAACGATTGCCTTAGTAATAAAGAGAATTTGAGTATCAAAATCTTTTATCAACGTAAATAATTGTTCATTACCCGGGAGATACTTGTTGCTGCCATCTTCTTCCAGCATCGAATATTCCTTAAATTGATCAGTCGTGTTTGGAATATTTTCACCATTATTAACCAGTAAACGATTTAACTGGGCAAACTCTTGTTGTTCATAAGCTATCCAAGCAGAACTTTTTTCCGCTAAGAAAAGACTCGCAGTTCCTTTGGCAAATAAACTAGCTTGATTGATTTTCAAAGAATGAATTAAGAGATTAGAAATAATGTGCCCAGTCATCGCACCAGCGGTTGGCTTATGATGATCGAGATCACTTTGCTTTAATTCAGCTTGATACTTTTCTTCTGTGTTCATTTAGCTAAGCTCCTTTTCCTTGATTCCTTGTACTTCATAGCCCATTTTTTCAATAGCTGCTTTAACGTCAACGGCCTTAACTCGATCAGAATCCATTATGAATTTAAGCTTTCCGGCATTGAATAAAACCTTAATTTGATCGGTTCCATCTAAACTATCTACTGCTTTTTCAATCTTGGTTAGACATGAAGGACAAGTCATGCCAGATAATTTCATCATTACTTTTTTCATAATTTGATATTCCTTTCTTGTTAATTTACATATTTAATGCTACCTTGTTATGCTTTTTAGAAACTTGATGGTTATCAAATTTATGGTGAAATTTAAGTAATCTCATCCCATTTAGAATGACTACTAAAATACTAAATTCGTGAATAAACATCCCGCTGGCCATTTCAACATACCCAGCAAACAGACCGATGAACAACAGTAATACTGTTAATAAAGCCAGTACTATATTTTCATTCATGTTTAGGACAATTTTCTTAGACAAACCTAAGGCATAATCAATCTTTCTTAAGTCATTTTTAACTAAGACAATATCTGAAACATCAATTGCCACATCTGTTCCACTACCAATGGCAATTGCCACATTGGCATTAGCTAAAGCTGGACTATCGTTGATCCCATCACCGATAAAAGCGACATGGTGGCCATTCATTTTTTCTTGTTTAATAAAAGCAGCTTTGTTCTCTGGTAACATTTGGCCACGAACTTCATCAATCGGCAATTCTGCGGCAATCTGTTCAGCAGTTTCTTGATTATCACCAGAAAGCATCACGAGCTTCTTAACCCCCAACTTCTTTAAATTAGTTAAGGCTTCTTTAGCTTCTGGACGTAGTTGATCCTTGATACCAAAGACCGCTAACTGACTTTGATCTGAATTGGCAAAAATAACAATTGAATTATCTGATTGGCTCAAATGATTAATTGTCTTGACTAGTTTTCCGTTTGAACCAGTATTATCAACAATCAAGTTTTGATTACCTAAATAGTATTTCTCATCATTAATAGTTGCCACGACCCCTTTGCCCTTAACCGTTTCTAGTTTAGTTGAAACCGGCTTTTGCTCAGCTAGTTTAGCTATCGCTTGAGCTAATGGATGATTACTTTGACCTTCAATTTGAGCAGCCAATTTAATAATTTCATTTCTTCGACCGTTTAATATTTCAATTACACTAACTTCAGGATGGCCAACAGTTAGCGTACCGGTCTTATCAAAAGCAACTTCATCAATTTTTCGCGCTTGATCTATTACTTGAGAACCCTTGAACATAATACCGTTCTTTGCCCCATTACCGATCCCAGCAACTGTTGATACAGGTACCCCAATGACGAGAGCACCTGGACAACCTAGAACCATCACCGTAATGGCTAATTTTAGATCTCTAGTAATTAAGCCCACAATGATCGCAATTACAAGGACAGCGGGGGTATAGTATTTGGCAAAACGGTTAATTATCTTTTCTGTACCAGACTTAGTATCTTGAGCTTCTTCGACCATTTCAATAATTTTACCGAAAGTGGTATCCTCACCAGCCGCAGTAGTTTCAACGGTTAATGTACCGTCCTCAAGAATCGTTCCCGCATAGACTTCGCTACCAACTGTTTTATTAGCTAACTTTGATTCACCATTCACGCTTGCCTCATTAAGGTAACCGATGCCGGAAATAATCTCACCGTCCACTGGAACTTGATCACCGGTTTTAATAAGAATCTTTTCACCAGGATCGATGAAATCGACGTCTTCTTCCTTAATGGTTCCGTCATCTTGAACAACTGACGCGGTCTTGGGCGCCATTTGAGTTAAATCTGAAACGGCCGACCGCGTTTTCCTTAGAGTTATCTCTTCCAACACATCTCCTAGCATGAATAGCCAGGTCACAATAGCAGCCTCGTTAAACTCGCCGATTATGAAAGCCCCAATTACAGCTAAGGAAACTAAAACGTCAATAGAAACTAATCTAACTCTCAGTGATGAAATAGCCGTCAAAGCAATCGGAATTACTCCGATAGTTCCAACAATGAACATTAATACCTGATATGGTATATCCATATGGAGTAGCAATTTAGACACTTCTGCAAATAAAAGCAAAACAGTATTAATAAGCAGAATATATCTCTTATACTTCATAAAAAATTGTTGTACCTTAATCATTTTGCCCCTCCTTCATTCGACATAAAATATCATAAAATGAAAATACCTTAAGCAACTTGATAATTATCAAGAAAGTTAGATTTTCATCTAAGTTTTGAATCCAAGGTCTATAATTAATGGATGACTCCTAAATCTAAAAAGACAAGGCCCATTAATTTATTAACTAATAATATTGAATTTCAATTTCATAGGAAAACTGGTAAACTATTCAACATAATAGTTGAAAAAGGTGGAAAGAAAATGTTTGAACAAGCAGTTAACTATAAAAATGGACTATATAAAGAACTATCTAGAATTGGTAAGGGGCTAAGCAGTGATCGACGATTAGAAATTCTTGATCTTTTAACTCAAGCACCTAAATCAGTTGAAACTATTGCCAACGGGGTCGGAATAAGTGTAGCTAACGCCTCACGCCATCTACAAATATTGAAAGACAGTCATCTGGTTAAAACAAAACGAAACGGTAATCATATTATTTATAGCCTTAGTTCTCCCAAAATTAGTGATCTTATGCACCTATTAACCGATATTGGCAACAGTGAACTTTCAAATATGAAAACAATTCAGGATAAATCAGACGCTCAAGATAACGTTAAAACCATTTCCTTAAAGCAAGCTCAAGAAGAATACAAAAATAGCTTTGTCCTTGATGTACGACCTTCTGATGAATATGCAGCAGGCCACATACAATCGGCAATTAGTGTCCCATTGGAAGCATTAAAAGAATCAATGCCCAAATTACCTAAAGATCAAAAAATTATTGTTTATTGCCGTGGAAGACTATGTGCTAATTCCAACATTGCCACACAGATCTTAAATAGAAATGGTTTTGACGCAGTTAGTTTAAATTCAAGTTACTATGATTGGAATAAAATAACAGAATAAACAGTTTAAGCACGATTTAGTCATTTATTGATTAAATCGTGCTTTTGTAGTGCGCCCGGCATGGGTATTAGCTAGGCGGTGAAAGTCCGCTATGGGCCGTAGTAGTTGGAACCATGAGCTGAGGACAAGGGTATCCACCGTGAGGTGGAATCTGAAGGAAGTCTAAGGCAAAGTACTGCACCGATGAACAAGAAGTAGCTATAAGGCTGGGAGTAACTGGATAAGGTTGCTGCACAAACTAAAGTCCAATACTACTCGAAGTTGCTTTCAGTAAAGCTAACGGTGACATGGTACGAAAGTTAATATTCTTACCCGGGGAGGTCTGACCTACACGTTTCCGACAAGAGGAATGAGTAAAATTCCACAGAAACAAGCGATGCAGTGATGTAGCGTTGAGTAAGTCAGGAGTCAGCCGAGGTCATAGTAGTCTAGTTAATTAGATGAAGGACCGAACGACAATAACTTATAACTTATGTCGGAGGTGTAATCAGGTGCGACAATCGCAGAAAACAGAACAACAAGCTGACCGCTTGTCGAGGATAGGTTTGAAAAACCGAAAGTACACAAGGGCGCGTAGTACCGATTATGGTGAAGGTAAAGGTATGAGTGTCACTATCCAAGACTTAGTCTTGGACCGCAATAACCTTAATCAGGCTTATTTGCGAGTTAAGAGAAATAAAGGAGCAGCGGGCATTGACGATATGACTGTCGATGACTTACTGTCGTACCTCAGGGAAAATAAAACGGAGTTAATTACCAGTTTACGTGAGGGCAATTATAAGCCAGCACCAGTTAAACGGGTGGAAATTCCGAAGCCCAATGGTGGAGTAAGAAAACTTGGAATACCAACAGTGGTGGACCGCATGGTCCAGCAGGCAGTTGTTCAGGTGCTTACGCCAATTTTTGAGCGCATTTTCTCTGACAATAGTTTTGACTTTCGCCCTCATCGTGGTGCCCAAGACGCAATCGCCAAGGTAGTTAAACTATATAATCATGGTTATCGACGAGTAGTCGATTTAGACCTTAAGGCCTATTTTGACAACGTCAACCATGATTTAATGATTAAATACCTCCAACAGTATATTGATGACCCATGGACATTAAGACTTATTCGTAAATTTCTAACGAGCGGGGTCTTAGACCATGGGCTTTTCGCTTTTCGCTAGGAGTGATAAAGGAACTCCGCAAGGAGGACCACTGTCACCATTACTGGCAAATATCTATTTAAATGAGCTGGACAAGGAGTTGACCAGACGTGGCCATCACTTTGTACGCTATGCGGACGATTGTAACATCTATGTTAAAAGTCAACGGGCCGGAGAACGAGTAATGCGCAGTATTACCCACTTCCTTGAGAAAAAGTTGAAGGTTAAAGTTAACCCAGATAAAACTAAAGTTGGTAGTCCCTTAAGATTGAAGTTTCTTGGATTTTCACTAGGTGTAGACCGGAACGGTGCCTATGCCCGGCCGGCCAATCAATCGCAACAACGAGTAAAACAAGCATTGAAGTTGTTAACCAAACGCAATCGAGGAGTTTCCCTGATTAAAATGTTTGAGGAAATCCATCAAAAGATGCGCGGCTGGCTTCAGTATTACTCAATTGGGAAATTAGCCAATTTTATTCATCGCCTTGACCAATGGTTAAGGGCGCGAATAAGGCAATATATCTGGAAGCAATGGAAGAAGTTTAAAACTAAGGTTACTAACTTACAGAAGTTAGGTCTGTCTTACCGTGATGCGTACGTCTTCGCTAGTACCCGTAAGGGTTACTGGCGAACTGCACACAGTAAGACTTTGAGTTATTCTCTAACTAATAGAAAACTGGAGAGTCTTGGACATATTTATTAGTCCAAGACGCTCCAGTCAATTCAAAGTGATTAAGTTGTCGAACCGCCGTATACGGAACCGTACGTACGGTGGTGTGAGAGGTCGATAATTGAATTAATCAATTACCTCCTACTCGATTGTTACTCCATGTTTCTGCTTAAAAAATTATCTTGGTGACATCCCCGCTTGCTAGATGGTGAAACCGGTGCTGGTCGTCTTCGATCACTAGCCTAGCGTGGTCATCAATAGTTATGACTGTGCCGAGAATGACAGTGTGGTTCATGACTACCCGGACACAGTGACCAATCAATAGGGAATGCGCACGGTAATCCGTCAATAATTGTCCATCCTGATAGTGAAAAATGGTGTAAGTGAGCTGGTCGAGAAGGGCGGCCGCCAGCCGGTTGCGATCAACCGACCTGTTGGGATCGATGGCCCGGGCTACGGATTGTAACTTGGTAGGAAAGGTTGTGGTGGTCAGGTTAATGCCAATGCCGAGCACGCAGCAGGACTGATCAAGTGCTGGGCAAAAAATTAGTTCGTTCAAGATTCCAGCAACCTTTTGCTGTTCGATGTATAGGTCATTGACCCACTTTAGCCGAAAGTCATGGTACGGATAGAAGGTATGGAGGGCCCGGCGGATTGCTACGGCAACGCCGGTAGTAAAAAGGCCGATGTTAGCCAGTTGTGGGCTAAGTCGTGGTGGTAGGACCAGACTGAAGTAGAGCCCAGTGTTCTTGGGGGCGTAAAAAGGCCGGCCTCCCTTGCCGTAGGCCGCGGTCTGCTGGTCAGCAAAGAAGGCGATTGATTTATTTGGCCGTTGGTTTTTGACGTAGTGACGGGCTAGTAATTGGGTTGAGGGGGTAGTTGCTTTCACGACCACCTGACCGTTAAAACGTGAACAAAAAAGACTTATCGCGCGTGTTGATAAGTCCTTGCTTTTAGGTATATTCATCAAATAAGGTGCACTCCCTTATCAACATAAATGACGTCACCGACGACACCGGTTGATAGGTCGCTCATTAAGAATGCGCAGGTGTTACCGATCTGCTCCAAGGTTACACTATTACCATCGGCTGTCCGGTCCTCTGACATCTTTAACAGCTCACCGTGACCCTTAATTCCCGTGACGGCCAGGGTCTTGATGGCTCCCGCCGAAATGGAATTGACGCGTACACCGGCCGGCCCCAGATCACGGGCTAGGTAACGAACACTGGCTTCTAGGGCGGCCTTGGCAATCCCCATCACGTTATAGTTTGGAATGGCCCGTTCTGATCCAAAGTAGGTTAGGGTCACGATACTAGCGGGATTCGTCAGCAGCTTAAACTGACTGGCTGCCTTTGCCACGGCGATCAGTGAATATGATGAAATGTCCTGAGCCAGGGCATAGCCGTCCCGACTGGCGTCAAGAATAGAACCGCCCAGCTCATCCTTCTTGGCATAAGCAACGGCGTGAACAATTCCATCAACGGTGCCGAACCGTTGCTTGATGGTTGAAAATGCGTCCTGGATACTGTTATCGTCGGCAACATCACACTCGACCAGGTTGTCCGTTGCCTTGACGAGACGGCTAACGCTACGCTTGAGCCGCTCGTTTTGGTAAGTGTAGATAATTGTTGCTCCCTGGGCCGCCATTGCTTGGGCACATCCCCAGGCAATGGAGTGTTTATTTGCCACACCCATTACAATAATCTTTTTGTCTGTTAAAATTCCTGCCAATTTAAAACTAACCTCCATTAAAATTGTCGATAACGATCATGTCGTTGCCGTAGTAAGTCAGTGGTGCTTAATTTTTGCAGGTGGGAAATTTCCTGTTGGAGAATCTTGTCAATGTTGCTAAGCACCGCGGCATGGTCGGTGGGTTCTTCAATGATGCCATCAATGACCTTCTTGCGGAGCAGGTCTTCGGGAATCAGCTGCATAATTGCGGCAGCCTCATCGGCACGACTGCTGTCCTTCCAGAGGATTGAAGCAAAGCCCTCCGGCGAGAGAATGGAATAGGTACTATTTTCCAACATCCAGATCTGGTCACCGCAGGCCAGGGCAAGAGCTCCTCCGCTGCCTCCTTCACCAAGAATAATCGTGATGATTGGAGTCGGGACCTGACTGATTTCCAACAGGTTTTGTGCGATTGCCACCCCCTGACCATGTTCCTCTGCTGATTGTCCCGGATAGGCGCCGGGAGTATTAACGAGGCAGATGACGGGGCGGTGGAACTTGGCCGCCTGTTTGATCAGCCGTAAAGACTTGCGATAGCCTGCCGGAGTGGGGCAGCCGAAATGTTTGGCAATCCGCTCGGCAGCTGATTGTCCCCGGTCAGTCGTGATCACGGTCACAGGCAGATCATGAAATAGGCCTATGCCGCCGATGATGGCGGGATCGTCTTCACCGAGGCGGTCACCATGCAGCTCCGTAAAGTGGTTGATCAATGAGTGGATAATCTCGGGTCCTGTGACCTTATGCAGATCACGGGCCGCTGCCACAACTTGTCCAGCTTGTCTTTTCACTTTGCTACCCTCCATACTTTAATAACCATTGCAGGGCTGATTTCTCTTCCTGCCGTTCCACGATCCGATCAATGAAACCATTTTTCAGTAGCGTTTCTGCATCCTGCAGGTCCTTGGGTATCCGATGATGCATGGTTTGTTCAATCACCCGGCGCCCCGCAAAGCCGACTAAGGAGTGAGGTTCGGCCAGGATGATATCTCCTTGCATGGCAAAGCTGGCCGTGACCCCACCGGTGGTGGGATCGGTCAAGACGGTAATGTAAAGCAGCCCTGCCGTAGAATGTTCCTTGATGGCCGTACTGATCTTGGCCATTTGCATTAAGGACAAGATGCCTTCCTGCATTCGAGCACCGCCAGAAGCCGTAAACAATATGACAGGGAGCCGATCTTGGGTAGCCCGTTCAAATAGGCGGGTGATCTTTTCCCCAGTAACTGTTCCGAGGGACCCCATGATGAAGTAGGGATCCATAATTCCTAGTCCAAAGTGCTGGTCGCCAATCTGGGCAGTTCCGGTAAGTACAGAGTCATTTAATGTCGTTTTCTGCCGACAGGTTGCAAGCTTTTGCTGGTAGTCGGGGAAGTTCAGCGGATCCTGGCTCAACAGGTCCTGATCAGTTTCGGTAAAGTCGTCGACTAACCAAGCAAGCCGTTGCCGGGCACCAATTCGAAAGCCAAAGTGGCAATGAGGACAAGTGTTGTACTGGTCAAGGTGCTTAGTGATGATTGCTGTTCCGCACTTTGGGCACTTTCGCCAAAGTCCATCTGGCACCTTAGCATCTGCCTGCTGGTCTGCCTTTATGTGATGGGCACTGAGCGTATTATTTTGATCGTACAGGTTCATCTTGACTTATCCTTTCTTTCCAAAGAGGTAGGAACTGTTTTTCAAGATAAGCAGTTGAAAACTGGCCGCTAATAAAAGTCGGATCGGTGAGCAGGGCCTGTTGAAAGGTCTGATTGGTATTGATTCCGACAATGACCATTTCGTTCAATAACCGCTTAATCTTTTCGATTGCTTCTTCCCGGTTATGGCCGAGGGCGATGACCTTTGCAATCATGGAATCATAGAAGGGGGTGACGGTTGCGCCCTGGTAAAGGGCGGTATCGATCCGCATCCCAAGGTTGCCGACGGGCAGATAAAGGTACTTAACCTGGCCGGTCGAAGGAATAAAACCGTGTTCCGCATCCTCAGCGTTGATCCGACACTCGATTGCCGCGCCCTGCAATTGGATATCTGATTGGTCAAAGGGGAGGGGAGCACCAGCCGCTACCCTGACTTGAGCCTTGACGATATCGATACCAGTGACCATCTCGGTGACTGTGTGCTCAACTTGAATCCGGGTATTCATCTCCATAAAGTAGAAATGATGGTCCTGATCCATCAGAAATTCGAGAGTCCCAGTATTGAGATAGTCAATCCCATTGACTGCTCGGAGCGCGATCTGCCCCAGCTCTTTCCGCTCTGTGGGAGTGATTAGCTTGCAGGGGCTCTCTTCCAGGACCTTTTGCTTGTTAATCTGGAGCGAGCAGTCCCGTTCAGGGAAATAGACACTGTGGCCAAACCGGTCCCGGAAAATCTGCATCTCGATGTGCTTAACATTTTCCATGATCTTTTCGATATACATTTGGTCGTTATCGAAAGAAAGGCGGGCCTCACTCTGTGCTTCGTGAAAGGCCGCCTTCATTTCCTGAGCATCCGTAACTCGGCGGATTCCCTTGCCACCGCCACCGGCAGCTGCCTTGATTAGAACTGGATAACCAATTCGATCGGCAACCTCGATGGCCTCGTTCACATTATTAATATAGCTATCACTACCTGGGATGACTGGAACACCGATCTTTTTCATCTGTTGACGAGCATGTTCCTTATTGCCCATCAGGTCGATCGTTTGGGCTTGAGGACCGATGAAGGTGATACCACACTCCTGGCACATTTCGGCAAATTGACTATTTTCCGAAAGAAAGCCAAAGCCGGGATGTATTGCTTGGACCCCCGTACCAACCGCGGCCGCCAGGATATTCTGAATGTTGAGATAAGAATCCTGGGGACGGGGACCGCCAACACAGACTGCCTCGTCCGCAAGCTGGACGTGGAGACTTTCGCGATCAACCGTGGAGTAGATGGCAACCGACTTGATTCCAAGTTCATGCAGTGAACGGATAATACGAACGGCGATTTCACCACGATTAGCAACTAAGACTTTTGTGAACATATGCGTCTCACATCCTAACCAATAAAGAATGTTAATTCGGCCGAACAAGCCCGTTCACCATCAACGGTGGCCTCGGCCTTGCCAATTCCAATGTTGTGACGAATCTTGGTCAAATGAACCGACAGCTTCATCGTGTCGCCAGGCCGAACAACTCGGCGAAATTCGGCAGACTGGATCCCGCCGAAGTAAGCGGTCTTTCCTTTAAATTGTGGGGCAGATAGCAAAGCCACCGCGCCAGTCTGGGCCAGTGATTCGACGATCAGTGCGCCTGGTAGGACTGGATTGTGCGGGAAGTGACCGTTGAAGACTTCTTCGTGAACAGTTACGTTACGCTTGGCAATGGCCATCTCCCCCGGGACCACTTCTTCGACCCGGTCAATCAATAGCATTGGGTAGCGGTGTGGGATAATTTGTTGGATCTTTTCAGACCCCCAATTAACTTTTGTCATACTACTTTGCCTCCGTTATTGTGAAAAGAGACTGGTCACATTCAACCAGTTCGCCGTTATCAACGTCGATTGATGTGACGACCCCGTCGACATCGCTCTTAATCTCGGTCATCATTTTCATTGCTTCAACTACGCAGACGATATCTCCTTTATGGATATGCTGGCCGACCGTGACGTACGGTGGCTGCTTAGGCTTAGCCTGGAGATAGACCGTTCCGACGAGGGGGGCCTTGATCTGATGACGGTTGTCAGAAGCTGTGTCAGCCGTTGCGGGAGTCGTCGATCCAGTTTGATTGTTGACTGTCGGGGCGCCGGCAGTTGGCTGCTGGATCGATTGCTGATTTTTGCTTAGATATAAATGAAAATCATGATCGTCAATCTTTAATTCACGGGCCGAGGATTGCTCAAATTCATGTATTAATTTTTGCAGTTCATCAAATTGCAATTAATTGTTACCCCCATTTCCGAAAAGCGAGGACGGCGTTATGACCACCGAAGCCGAAGGAATTGCTTAGGGCATACTGGGACTCTGGGGCCGCCTGATTATCCTCACTAACCAAATTAATATTGCATTCGGGATCCTGGTGGAAACAGCCCACGTTTTGGGGCAGTTGTCCCCGCTTTAAGGCGGCAACGGTAATCACAGCTTCAATGGCTCCTGCCGCACCGAGCAGGTGACCGGTCATCCCCTTGGTAGAACTGACCAGGACCTGGTTATCCGGTCCAAAAACCTTGTTGATAGCCAGGGACTCACCGCTGTCGTTGGCGTGAGTGGCTGTCCCGTGCGCGTTAATGTAGTCAACTGCCTGGGGCTGGATACCAGCCTCAGCAATGGCCTGTTGCATGGCCCGGGCAGCACCTTTTCCTTCAGGATCTGGTGCAGTAATGTGATATGCGTCCCCAGTTGCGCCGTAGCCGACCACTTCACCGAGAATACGGGCGCCGCGATGTTGGGCGTGTTCTAGGCTTTCAAGGACTAGGGTTCCAGCACCTTCGCCGAGTACAAAACCGTTCCGGTCGCGGTCGAAAGGCAGGGAGGCGGCTTGGGGATCAGTGCTCGTGGAGAGGGCACTGAGAGCTGCAAAGCCAGAAATCCCAATTTCGTTGACTGATGCCTCGGCCCCGCCAGCGATCATCACTGTAGCCCGGCCATCTTGAATTTGCCGGTAGGCTTCGCCAATGGCATTCGTTCCAGTCGCACAAGCGGTGGTAACGGAACTGCAGATGTTCTGAGCATCAAAGCGGATGGCAATGTTACCGGCAGCCATGTTTGAGATGGCCATCGGGACGAAGAGCGGTGATACCCGCCGGGGACCCTTGTCATGCATCTTGATAACTTGTTCCTGAATGGTGGTTAAACCACCAATCCCTGAGCCATAAATGACTCCCATTTCTTCGGGATTGGTGTTGTCGGCGTTGATGCCAGCCATCTCGACTGCTTCAGCCGCAGTTTGAACGGCGTACTGGGAATAAAGGTCCATCCGGCGAGCGGCTTTTTTACCAACCACGGCCCGCGGATCGAAATCGTCGATCTCCCCAGCCACCGTAATTCCGGTGTCATGGGCATCAAACTTACTAATTTTCTTAATTCCGACCTTACCTGCTAATGTGTTGGCAACAAAAGCGTCGAGGCCATTCCCATTGGGGGCGATTACGCCCATTCCAGTAATTACTACCCGATTCATTTTTTCACCTCTAAATGGTCATTCCGCCATCAACTACAATTGTCTGACCCGTAATGTAATCGTTCTGTGCCAGGAAAACGGCGGTTTGAGCGACCTCATTAACGGTACCGAAACGGTTGGCGGGAATTTGGTTGAGAATCTGTTGCTGAGCGCGGGATGAGAGTGCTGCGGTCATGTCGCTCTGAATCATTCCCGGAGCGATAGCGTTGCACCGGATTCCGCGAAGCGCCCCTTCCCGCGCGGTGGTCTTTGTCAGGCCGATGATCCCTGCTTTGCTAGCGGCGTAATTGGCTTGGCCGATATTACCATGAAGCCCGACTACGCTGGCGAGGTTGATGATGCAACCGTGCTGTTGTTTGTACATCTTTTTAAGTAGGGCCTGAGTTAGCAAGAAAGGACTCCGAAGGTTGACGTTGATTACGGAATCAAAGTCGGCTTGATTCATGCTGACCAGCAACTTATCATTATTAATTCCGGCATTGTTAACTACGACATCGATTTGGCCGTATTGGTCCCAGGCGTCCTTGGCAAACTGCTTGAGGGCCGTCGGATTTGCCAGGTCAGCCGTAAGAAAGGCGTACCTGGCATTGACTTCTGTCAGCCGGTCCTTGATGTCTTCGCCAAGGGGGTGTCGACCATGCAGAATGACCCGGCTACCCGCTTTTGCAAAGGCTAGGGCTGTGGCTGCTCCGATGCCGCGTGTGCTCCCGGTAACGAGCACGACTTTATCTTTTAAATCCATTCCTGATGCTCCTTAACGTAATTTTCGTAATCCGTCATGGTAGCAATATTTGCCCGCTGAAGATTGCGATCAACCTGCCGAGTAAAGTGCGAAAGGGCCTTCCCCGGACCAATTTCGAGCGTCTGATCGATCTTTTCATGGTCGATCAAGTATTGCAGATCCTCTCCAAAGTGGGTCGGGACGGCTAACTGTCGTTCCAAAATTTCGGAAAGGTTATCAGCGGTGAACGGGTAAACCGTCGTATTACTGATGACAGGAACCTGTGGTGTGGCAAAAGTGACCGTTGCTAGGCGATCATGCATCTTTTGCCGTGCATTATTAAATAGTGGGGTATGAAAAGCCCCACTAACTCGCAGAATAACGATTTTCTTTGCTGCCTTGGCCGTCTTGAGCTGCGAAACAGCCGTTTTTAGTTCAGCAACAGGCCCCCCGATTACTAGTTGGTGGGGGGAGTTGTAATTGGCAACCTGTACTGCTGATGTGGCCAACACCTGGTCAACCACCCTTTCCTGGGGGTCAACCAGAGCGGCTAACCCACTAGCTTGGGCATCAGCGTCGGTCTGCATGTAACGGCCACGGTCAGTCAGCAGCTTAAAACCGTCTGCGGCCGAGACTGCCTTAGCAGCTAACAGGGCAGCATATTCACCGAGCGAAAGGCCAATCGTTCCAGCAACTGGCAGCTTCGGCAGGTCCCGGCGCAGCATTCGGTAAAGACCGTAGCTGACGGTTACCAGGGCTGGCTGCACGTTTGCTGTCTGGTCAAGTTCGCCATGTTCACTGCGAAGGATCGTGGTGATGTCTAAACCAGTGGCGGCACTTGCTTCAGCGACCGTCTGGGCAAAGAGGGGATCGACCAGCAGATCAAGCCCCATCCCCGGTTTCTGGGCACCCTGACCGCTAAAAAGAATCCCGATTTTCATTAGTTATCCTTTGCGGCCAGTTGCTTGGCAACCAGGTCCACTACGTCGCTGATTGTTTCCGCCTTGGCGTTGTCGTCATCTAGTTCGATATCAAACTTGTCTTCCAGTTCGTTCATGATTTCGAAAACGTCCAGACTGTCCGCGTTCAGGTCGTTTTGAATGCTGGTGTCCATACTAATTTTGTCTGCGTCAGTGTCCAATTCATCAGCAGCAATTGATTGAACAGTTTCAAAAATTTCTTCTTTAGTCATAATAAAAACCTCTCTTATATTTATTAATGTAATTTAGTATTTAATAATCATTGTTCCAACGGTCAGGCCACCACCAAAGCCACTAAGGACTACCAAGTCGCCGCGACGAATTAGTCCTTGTCGGACACACTCGTCTAGAAGAATTGGTTCGCTAGCGGCTGAGGTGTTGCCGTATTGATCAATGTTGGTGGGAAACTTAGTCATCGGTTGAACCAGACGCCGGGCAACCTGTTGGATGATGCGTATATTGGCCTGGTGAAGGATGAAACGATCCACTTGATCAGCGGTCAATCCAGCATTCTGTAAGGCCGTCTGAATTGATATTGGGACCGCATGGGTTGCAAACCGATATACGGCTCGTCCATTCATCTGAAAGGGACTCACGTCAGTAATGGTAGGGGGAAACTGGTGGTTAACCCGGGTCTGCCCAGCAACAAGCTGGTTACCGCGGTCCCCAAATGTAGCGAGGTGTTGACCCAACAGGTGGGGTCCTGGATCAGTCTCGATTAAGACACCTCCTGCCCCATCACCAAAAAGCACTGCGGTGGTCCGGTCCTGCCAGTTGGTGATCTTTGAGAGCACCTCACTGCCGATCACCATGACACGATGACATTCCGAACCGATGAAGCGACTGGCAATATCGAGAGCGTAGACGAAACCAGAACAGGCAGCTGAAACATCGAACGCTCGGGCAGCAGTTGCGCCTAAGAGTCCTTGAACAATTGCCGCGGTCGATGGGGTATAGGAATCTGGTGACATGGTCGCAATAATGATTAGGTCAAGACTGGTTGGCGCCCAGTGAGCCTTGGCTAATAGCCGTTGGCCAACCTGAGTGGCGAGGTCCGCTGTATTTTCCCCTTGACTGATATGGCGTTGTCTAATTCCGGTCCGTGTTCGAATCCACTCGTCGGAAGTATCCATTATGGTACTTAACCGGTCGTTGGATACTGTCATTTGCGGTACATAGCTTGCCGTTGTAACGATTTGCCAATTATTCATGTGTTTCTTCCTTAAATTTTAAGAATTTTCTTCCAAGAAATCTTCCAGGTTGCGGAGAGCCTTGCGGATTGTCCGCTGCTCATCATCATTCATTCCCTTCAAGAAACGCTTGACCATCATGTTATGAAAGGCACGGTGAGCCCGGTAAAGGACCCGGCCCTTGTGAGTGAGACCCAAACGAATTATCCGCCGGTCTTCCTGGTCGCGGAAACGTTCAGCGTAACCCTTAGCAATCAACCGGTTAGCAGTTGCAGTCATCGTGCCAGGGGACAGGTGCAGTTTTTTTGCGACCTGACTGGCAGTCTGGTGGTCATACATGGAGATTGCGTCAATTGCGTGCATCTCCTTGATGGTCAGATCGCTGAAGGTACTCTCCCGAAGCTTTTTCTCTTCGATCCATAAAATACCGTTGTAAATCTTGATTAGGGCATGGTTAATTCTTTGATATTCATCCGCCATAATGTATTTCTCCTTTGGCTATTTTGCTGTATCAAATATTTTCGCTTTCAAAATACATTATAGCCGAAATCATTCATCATAGCTTAGCGTCACGGTTAGCAACGATAAAAACTAATTCTGCGCTGCAAACGCGGTTGCCCGCTACCGTTGCTACCGCATCGACAATTCCCATCTGTCGGCGTTTCTTAACCATCTTGATGTGTAGCTTAAGAACGTCTCCAGGGCGGACCATTTGTCGGAACTTTCCATTGTGGATGGCGCCTAGGTAAGCCGTCTTTTTGAAGAATTCTGGCGATTTAAGAATTAAGATTGATGCCGCTTGGGCCAGTGTTTCAATAATCAGTACACCAGGCATCACTGGATTGCCGGGGAAGTGGCCCCGAAAGAAGGACTCGTTGATGGTCACGTTCTTTGTCGCTACAATCTCTTCGCCAGGAGTCAGTTCATCGACATAATCAATGTAACAAATCGGGTAACGATTCGGGATTAGGTCCATGATTTCTTGGGTGTCCATTATTGCCAATTACGTCATCTGCCTTGCAAAAGTATTTCGAATATCAAAATATTCGATAGTCAAATTATAATGAATTCATTTTGATTGTCAAACTATTTTTTGAAGATCGTGTTATTGTAATAGCGCGGTTAAATATTATAAGTGAGTTATAAATGCTGATTTGATGGCATTCTTGAAGAAATTTCTAATTGGGCAAAATCTCTTAATTTTATTTTAATTAACAAAATAAATCTTGCAAAATTACTTCTGCAAAGCTGGTCTACTGTAAGAATTGAACCTTGCACTTGGTGACGCTGGTATGATGGCGAATTTACAATTGAAATGCAACACAAAGTAAAAAAATAAACCCATACCGGGTAGAATATGTTTAACGACCAAATCAAACAATTCGAGGTATCCGGTATGAGCTATAAACATCTTACTATAAAAGAACGTGAAATGCTTATCCTTTTACGAGCTAAAGGGTTATCTATCATAAAAGATCAAGGGAAACTATCTAAAGGAATAATTGCTGATCATAAAATGCCTTTGCAAAATAAACAAGGGAGTAAACGTTACCACCATAAGTAATGTTTGCTTCCCATTTCTTATCTAGTTATCATTATTTTATTTGGTAAACAATTTTCAATTTGGAACGTTAAAATTGTACAAATGCGCTTAAACGATCAAACTAAAAGTCTTATTTCGTAACTTAACTTAGGTAAAAACAGATTGAACAATACTAGCAGGCTCTTTACAGAGTTCTACTTTTCGACTTTTGGTTAACTTACACAAATCGTCTTCCAATAAATAATTTAGAAGATCATTTCCTATTCTTCCTCCAAAGTGGAAATTTCGCTCCGAGAAATCTAAGCAACAGGGTACGGTGGTTTGATTTACTTTACAAAACTTGCTGAATATATTTTTCCCTTTTTCAGTAAAAGAATAGTTAACTTTATCAGAAGTGAAGATTAGATATTTAAGCTCAGCATACCTAAAAATAGTGACCCCTAGTTTTCCACCAAGATGATGTAAACAGGTTCTTGCAATTCCTAAATTACTAATGGTATTTCTACTATCCAACATGTTATTACTGGCATTACCTAATTTCGTTACATTGTAGCTCATTTTATTTTTGTAATACCATCTACCGTAAAAATGTAATGAAATAATAGTTTTATCACACTGAAGTTGACGTATTACTTCTTCTCTGCTTAAATGGCATACTTTTGACAGTTCATTAACAGTCAACCATTTATTACAGGTAAGTGCACTATTTACAACTCTCATTTGTTATCATCTCTCATAAAATCTAAAAAATTAGGAACTAACTCAAATATTTTATTTGTTATTTGATAAAGAACGAACTTTTTTTGTTTTGTAGTTCTTAGTAAATTTGCTTCTTTTAATATTTGTAAATGCCTGGATACAGTCGAGGTACCTAGTGATAAAAGCTGTGACAGTCCTTGTGTAGTACAAGGTGACTTCGAAACGGTTTTCAGGATCTGAAGTCTGGTTGGTTCACTAAGAGCCTTAAAAGTTAATAATAGTTCTTTTGGTGTATAAATTAGATCTGCTCTTTTTTGTAGTCCGTAAGTAATGACCACTCCATTTTTAAATGTATCAACGAATAGATGAGGCCAAGTAAAAAAACTTGGTATGAGCATAATCGTGTCAGTATCTTTAAGATCAATTTCTCTCTCAAAAGGCTTATTAATAATTAAAGTATCATTTTTCCAGTGCATACGGGCTACTTGCAATTCATCTATAGTACTTCGAATACCATGAATATTAATTGAGTTCGCCCGCATCTTAATTTCCTGAAATAACAGTTTTTTAATATTAGCTTTTTCCCAAACCGCAGAAAAAACATTGTCATTATACTTAACGATAAATTTAAAAAAGCGGCTAATGACAGTTTGCGGGTTACTACTAAGGTCTTTTATAAGTAATGGATTCCGGTTAATAGAAAAATCCTGCCATTCAAGACCTTTAGCTAAATTTGGAATAAACGTGTTACTTCTATCGTGATTTAAGGTGGATAACTCATTAATTAGTCCATTTACATTACTTTGCCTACTAAGAAAAGCGCGAAGCATGGATAGTTCATCCTTTAGATTACTAGCATTGTATTGAAAATTACAAAATATAGTGGGAGGAACACCTAATTCATATACAGGACTAAAGTAGTACAAATTATCAATATCCTCTTTATCTAATTGTTCCATTGTCTTTAAGGCCCAATCTACAACTAACCCATGATGCCTAGGATTCATCAAGACATGAAGACTTCTAAGAAGTTCATTCAGTGGTGAATAAACAAACTGAAATCTTTGAGTTAGTGTCTCGTCTGTTACAGTAGAGTATTTACTAAAGTTTATCCTAATAGTCATTTTGTCCTCTTTGATTCGATATTTCTTGAATCGATTGATTGTTAATTAGATTTATATTAGCATAATTAGCATAATCTAACAAGGAGGATTAATAGAATGATTCACGACAAAAAGCACTTAAAATACACAGCAATCCCAAACGAAGAGATGTATTGGGAAAGGGTAAATCGTAGTTTGGGTTGGCTCGGTGACACCAAACAGGAACAACATAATAAACAAGAAAAATTGAAAAATGTTGTAATTGGAATAGCAGGCACTGGTGGAATAGGAGGACAACTTGCACAACGGTTAGTTCGAATGGGTGTTCGAAATCTAAAATTGGCAGACCCAGATACATTTGATATTTCAAATATGAATAGGCAAATGGGTGCTGATCTGCAACATATTGGAAAAAATAAGGCAGAAGTTGTTGCAGAAATGACTTACAGCTTGAATCATGATGTAAATATAGACTTTCATTCTTTCTGGAGAATGCGCTATGAATATAAGAACTAAAGATCATTTAGTCGTTATAGTTGCTGGCATAGGAATGTTATTATCAACATTAGATACAGGGATTATCAATGTTGCATTACCATTTTTAAAATCTTACTTTGAAACTACAGCAGACATTGCTGCTATTGCAGTTACGGGTTATACTATTAGCCTTGCTGTTTTTATTCTTCCTTTTGGACTACTTAGTGATAAATTTGGTAAACTATCGTTCTCGTATATTGGACTGATAATTTTTGGGCTTAGCTCATTACTTTGCGGACTTTCAGCTAATATTCAAATGTTAATTATGTTTCGAATTTTCCAAAGTATTGGTGCAGCTGCATTACAAGCAACATCAGCCTCTTTAATTACTACCTTAGTTTCTGCTGAAAAATCCAGTTCTGCTATCGGAGTTTTAGGAATTATGATTGGTGTCGGACCTGTACTTGGTCCTTCATTAGGTGGATTGCTACTATCATTAAATAGTTGGAGAGGAATATTCTGGTTAAACATTCCGTTCGTCCTTCTGGGACTCATTTGTAATCACAAATTAATTACAAATATCTCTGAGAATAAATACGCTAAACACATTGATTACCCCGGAAGTCTTACTAATGGACTATTTGTGATACTGCTTATTAGTGGATTGTCATTGCTAAGCTCACATAGTATTATTGGGATAGCATTAATAATTGCTAGTTTAATAGCTGTAATTATCTTGTTTAAAGTAGAAAGAAATAAAGAAACTCCTGTTGTCAATGTAATAAATCTTATTCAGAATAAATCACTACTGGTATATCTATATGAAACGATTGCCTTTGGCTTTGCTTCAGCCATAATCTTTCTTATGCCACCTTATTTGTTTGAAACTGTCTTTAAATTAAATTCAGGATTGACGGGTATACTGGTACTAGGTGCACCTATAGGTCTAGTTTTATTTTCTAGAGTATCTAGTGCACATAATAATGGTTTGAAAGATAATTCCTTTTCTAAGGTCGGATTATCTATTATTCTTTGTTCATTACTACTCTTGAGCCTATATCAAACATCTTTACCATATATTTTAGTTACAATTTGTTTGTTTATTTATGGTGTGGGTGGTGGCTATTTCCAACCGGCGAACATATCTGTAATTATGAAAACTACTGATATCACTTCACAGGGTAGTATTGGTTCACTCCAACGAATGGTTCAAAATGTTGCTATTGCTATGGGTACAGCAACAGGTTCAGTATTTTTAAACATGTGGTCTCATGAACTAGTAACAGCTATTAAACTTGGTTGGATTACTGCAGGATGCTTAATTATAATTGCAATAGCTCTAGATTTTGCCCTAAATAAAAATAGTTTCAAATAACTCTAAGACTAACAAAAACACCTGTCACACGCGACAGGCACTGATTTGTTTTGCTGAAATGTTAATGGACTTAATCAGTTTTTTTAGTTGCTTCTTAGAAAGTAGCAACAATGCAAGTACGATGATGCTGATATATAAATCAAGTCAGTCGATTACTTATCCGAACCGGTGGGACATCTGAAAAGATGCCCTTTTTATGTTCAAATTCTGATTGATCAAAATTACTATTAGGAGGAATTAAATGAAACGCTGCTTTCCGAAAAACGATGATGCTCCACTCCTTACGAAGTATCATGACCACGAATGGGGTAAGCTGAACCTCAACGAGAATTACTTATATGAGATGATGGTTCTAGAATCCTTTCAATCGGGACTTAGTTGGCAATTAGTCTTGGATAAGCGAGAAAATTTTCGACAAGCCTTTGCAGGCTTTAATGTGGAGCGGGTTGCAAAATTTACCAGTAATCAACGTAAGCAATTACTGAAAAACCGAGGAATCATTCGTAATCAGCGAAAAATTGATGCCGCCATTAATAATGCTCGTGTAATGACTAAAATGCACCATGAAGGGCACCAATTGTGTACAGTACTAACAACCTTAATTCCACAGCCAATCATTAACCACCCTCAACAGTTTACTGATATACCGACCCAAAATAGACTATCTCGAAACCTAGCAAAAGAGTTTAAAGAAATAGGTTTTCAATTTATGGGGCCAGTAACAACCTACTCCTTTCTTGAAGCGGTAGGCCTAATTAACGATCATATCGAAGACTGTCCTTTTAAGTACACTACTACGTAATCTACAAAAATTACACTCTATCCTTATCCTTTACTAATAGGACTCTCTTTTAAGATTTAGAGAACCAGAGAAATGTATTCCGCTGGTTTAATTTAAAAATACACTAATGGTTATTATATGTATTGATATCATTATGATAATAGTTAATTATTTTAATAAAAATAGTAATAGTTCCTTTAGTTCGTCATCTTCTAGATTTAATTCAACCTTTGGCATAATGAAGTTCCTTTCAGATTTCACAAAGTCCTATTTAGAATTTACACCAATTATACGGACATAACCGCTTTTAATTGATATATTATTCTTTATCCAAGTAGTTCTTTAACTCGTCTACATTGTCGAAGCTAGGGGAATCATCGGGAATAATGCCGAGTTCCTTCGCTTGGGCAGTGACTAAGGCTTTCTTAGTCGTTTCGGTTGGTTCATCAGTTTCAGCCAGCACTTCAAAGGGAACCTTTTTCTGAATAATTAATTGACGAGCAGCTAAATTGAAGTACCCATTAATGCTTAATCCCATGGATTTGAGTTCCTTATTTAACTCCTTCTTGAGCTTATCGTCAAGACGAATTGTAGTTGGTGTTGTTTTCATCTAAATCACCTCTATTTGTATGTTAGTATACCATACTATTAAAATACAAATAAATGTAAACTACCGCGCTTTCGCTTGCTAGACTCGTTAATCAGACCGGTTTATGGCTAAACCTAACCTGATTAACGAGTGAAATTGGGAGATAGTGCCTAATCGAACTTAACTTCATCGAGCATTTGTTCCCGACTAACTTGATCTAGTCCTAAATATTTGAGGGTCATGGCTTCGGAGGAGTGCTTAAGTAGTGACATGACCAGACCGATATTGTAATGGTTTTGCGTGTAAACCCGATAAGCCCCCGTTTTCCGCATGGTGTGGGTGCCCAAGTAGTCAATACCGAGTAAATCGCCGGTTTTGGCTATAATTTTGTAGAATTGTTTCTCAGTAATGTGCCGATTAGGGTGCTGAATGGAGGGAAAAAGCCAGTCAGAGTGGAGATTTTGTTGGTTTAACCATTGAAAATTTCAGTGCGTCTGAGCGCCAATACATCACTCACTCTGAGCAGGGTCGCCTTACCAACTTGAAAAATCGTGTAGCTGCGACGGCCAGCTTTGAAGTTATTGAGCAAAGTATCCTCGACTTCGTGCAGAATATTGGAATCCTTGATGGGTTGTTAATTGTCCTTTGGTTGATTCATGTTATAATATAAGTGTAAAAGATAGGTGAGGATTATGCATTTGGTTCTCACTAACACAAAAGCCCCTTGGTAATCCGCCATAATTACCAAGGGGCTTTAATTGTGGGTTAGATGCTGTCACTGACTATTATCACTTACGATGGTTTAACCAATACGCCAGGTAAACGGGAACTACCACGAGGGATAATTGTGATAAATAGTGTAAAAGATAGGCTATCAGAAAATTCATTGGTTCTCACCTCCCAACATTAGAAAGTGGATTCTAAGTGAGAATGTGACAGCCCTTTAATTATATCATGGCAGCAGAAGTCTCTTGAGTTAAAGATGGTTTTTACTAAAGGCGCTCACGAGCGCCGAACAGGATTTGTGACAAAAAATAAATCTTGCAGGCTATTACTATGCTCAAAAATAATCAGGAAATCATTGCGGAAACGGACGAAGACTTACAATTACAAGCCGGTATGCAGCTTGATGACGCTGAGCGGCGATGTTTGTTGAATACGGGGATCCTATTTTTGGATATTCAACGAATTAAACCGTACTTGGCGGCCATTTGACAGTACTTACAAGATACCCAACCTGATAAACGGGTGTGGACACTGTTTAAGATTCAAGATATTGCCAACCATCAACTGGCTAATTACATCTTGTCAGTGGCTTTTAACCCGCAAAATCAAGGTGAATAATCACATATATTAAAATAATAACCCCTAACTAGACATTAGGGTTTATTTTTCAGGATTCTTGAGGGGTTATTTATAAAATGGACTCTAAATTAAAAACCAGTATAAAAAAGAGTATCTTTTCAGACACTCCGCCTGTTCGTATAAGTAATCAGCTGATCAAATTTGTTGATTAATGTGTTATTCACCATAACAATCCATGCTTTTTATTGTGCGGGTGTTCAGATTCGGCTTGTTGAGGTAATGATGGTTGTGATTGTTTGTGTGTAGTTAAATCTAATTGTTGTGCTTGATCGGCAATCCTATTAGTCGTTGCAATCTGTTCGTCCTTAACCTCTAACTGCTGTTTAAGTAGCTCAATAAAAGCTGATTGTTCTTTGGTTTGAGCCTGTAAAAAATTATTAACCGTCAAACCGTACCAAGAAATTTTCGTGATCGATATTAGTAACCAAGCCCATATTTCCCGGCGGACTTTTTACCGGAATTTCAAAAGCAAAGACGATGTGATTAATCAGTATGATATTTCCTTACTAAAGAAATACACTGATTGGATCTTGCAAGTTAACCCCCAAACCTATAAAGAAGTCATCGATGACTTCTTTACTTACTGGCCAGCTCACTCAGCTAAATTGGCTTTGTTAGTTAAAGCTGGTTTAAGCTATAAGATCTTGGATAATGCTAACCAAACGATGCCGGTTTTCTTTCGGCGTTTCCATCTCCGCCACCCCAGTGTTGCTTGACACGTCGATGTCACTAACGATACCAAAGTTGAATATATGACCCGCATTGCCGTCGGTATTTTCTGGAATACTTTTTGCTTATGGTTAGCCCAGCCGACGTCAATCACCATTCAAAATTTAGCAATCCTCGTCAAACATGATTTAAAGCAACTGGGCAATTACTAGTGGCCGAGAAATGCTAAAATAGAGTTGAGTTAACAATTATGAAGGGAGGAGCGTCAATTGGATAGTGAAATTATTGCCCGGCCATTGGTGACCATCACCAACGTCATTTGGAGTTTTAATACTGAATTACACCGACCACAATTACTATTGATTAAGCGGGCAGATGAACCTCTAAAGGGACATTGGGCCCTCCCCGAAACCCTCTTGCGGAGTAAAGAGAGTGCCGACGCGGCCTGCATTCGTCTAATTGACGATAAAATTGGCCTGCAAGTTCCGATGAATTCAACCGAACAACTGGCCACCTTTACAGATCCCAAGCGGGTTACGGGAACTCGGGCACTGGCACTCGCCTATATGACCTATTTACCATCAACCCCAAAATTGCATCCAGGGTATGGGGCCACAGATGCCCAATGGTTCGTGCTTGATAAAGATCAGGGCAACTATGTGATCACCCATGACCAACAGGAGATTATCCTAAGTCCCGCCGGTCACCTGGTCTTTGATCATATTCAAATCATTACCACCGCCATTAATCGGATTAAAAACAAGCTGGACTATCAACCCCAAATTCTTCGGATCTTAGGTAATACCTTTACCCTGCGCCAAGCGCGCGAAGTCTTTGCGGCTTTCTTAGGTACGACAATTGACAAGATTGATAATTCCAACTTTAAGAAAACTCACAACCACCTCTTCAAAGAAGTCGGGGCCGCCACTTTGAACCATTCTGGGCGGCCACCAAAGCTCTACCAACTTAACTAAAGGGCATCATTTGCATTTTGCTGCAAAGTATTTATGCTAGACGTAAATAAAAGTCAACTATACTTTTATTTTAGCCAAATTAAAGTAATTTTTACTTAAAAGGAAGCATTTAAGATGAATCTACAACTATTAACCGACTTATATGAATTTTCCATGGCCAATGGGTACTACGCTACCCTACCCCATGATCGACAAGCTCGCTTCGACGTCTTTTACCGCCGGGTTCCCGACAACGGTAGTTTTGTCATTGTCGCTGGTCTCCAGCAGTTGGTAGAACAAGTTCAAAATTGGCATTTCACTAAGGAGAATATTGAATACCTGACCTCTCTGAATGAATTTACTCCCGAGTTTTTGGATTACCTGAGCAAGATTAAAAATCACTGCTCGATTAAGGCTTTACCAGAAGGAACCCCTGTTTTCCCACGGGAACCAATTATTTCAATTAGTGGACCGTTGATTGAAGCCCAGCTGTTAGAAACCTTTATTCTAAACATCATTAACCATCAATCATTAATTGCGACGAAGTCTTGGCAAATCAACCATGCCGCTCAAGGCCGACCAATTATGGAATTTGGCGCGCGGCGGGCGCAAGGCCCTGATGCCGCCACGTATGGGGCGCGAGCCGCGGTGATCGGCGGTTGTACCAGCACGTCGAACTTACAAGCAGCCAGTCAATTTAATATTCCCGCGGCCGGCACAATGGCACATGCCTGGGTCGAAAGCTTCTCTGATGAATTAAGTGCCTTTCAAGCTTGGGCCAAGGTTTATCCTGACAAAGTTTCCTTGCTCGTTGATACTTATGATGTCTTGAAGTCAGGAGTGCCGAACGCGATTCGGGTCTTCAAGCAAGTTAGCGCTCAAGGGCACCAACCAGTCGGGATCCGGATCGATTCCGGTGACATTTCGCAATTAGCCATCAAAGCCCGGAAGATGCTCGATGATGCTGGCTTCCCCAAGGCGAAGATTACGGCTTCAAATGCCCTTGATGCGCATGTAGTTAAGTCGTTGTTGGATGAAGGAGCTCCAATTGATAACTTTGGGATTGGGGAACGTTTAATTACCAGTTCCTCCAGTCCGGTATTAAGTGGCGTTTATAAGCTCGCCGAGGAAAAGATTAATGATCAATGGATCCCAAAAATTAAGGTTAGTGATAGCAGAGAAAAGATCACCCTGCCTGGTAATAAGCAAGTTTACCGGATTTACCGGCAAGATAACCTTCACCAAGCGATCGCCGATGTGATTGCCCTGGCTGATGAGCACATCACGGCTCCATTGAAAGTGGTTAATGCTAATTCGGCAGCCACGCACGCCAGCCAAGTTCTGACTAACTTTAATGCTAAGCCATTGATGCAAGAATATCTGGGTTCCAATGCTTCCCCAATCGAAAATGATCTCTTTAAGATTCAGCAATTCTCAATGGATCAAGTGGCAGAATTACCAGAAGCCACAAAACGGTTAGTTAACCCCGATCGGTACCCAGTTTACTTAACAGCTACATTGGCTGAATTGCAAGAACAGTTAATTACTAAAGCTCAATTTACGGAGGAACATTAAGATGGCTAAAGCGCTCTTAATTATTGACTATACAAACGACTTTGTGGCTGATAAGGGATCACTAACGGTTGGCAAGCCAGCGCAGACGTTGGCCCCAGAAATTATGCGGTTAGCCGATCAATTCTTAAGCCAGCATGATTATGTGATCTTTCCTACTGATGGTCACCGGCTTAATGACCCATTCAATCCAGAAACCAAACTATATCCGGCCCATAATATTATTGGGACGACCGGTCAGAAACTATACGGCCAAGTCGGCAGCTGGTTTGATCAACATCATGACGACTCCCATGTCTACAAATTCAATAAGAACCGTTACTCCTCCTTCCAAAACACCAATTTGGATAACTACCTGCGGGAACGGCGGATTGATGAAGTCTGGATTGCTGGTGTCTGCACTGATATTTGTGTCCTCCACACCGCAATCAGTGCCTACAACCTGGATTACCACATTGTGATTCCACAAGCAGCCGTGGCCACGTTCTCACCAGCTGGTGCTGAATGGGCGATGAATCATTTTAAAAACGTATTAGGGGCCACAATTCGATAATTCACTTTCAAATGATTATCAAAAAAACCACGAATTAATTACAAAAAATTCCCTTTGCTAAATGCATTGGGAATTTTTCTTTTGGTGTTACCTTTCTAGGGTAAAAGGTAACATTTTATTTTCAAATACAATCTTGAAAATAAAAACGTGTACGATGAATCGAAAGCTACTAAGCATGCAATCGAAGAATGGAACAACAAACACTTCCAGAACTATGTTGAGCACAGTTGTTTGCATTCCGATTAATAAATGATACCACTCTAACATGATTCCCATCATTTTCTCAAAATAGTTTTGCTGCTCATAAAAAACGGTTTTTAATTTATCTGACATATAAGTCTCATCTTTTTATATTAAACTTTTTGCGATATCTGATAAAGGTCGTCCGTTTAATCCCGGTATTTCGAGTCACATCAATGTCACTCATGCCTGCCTGGTAAAGCTTAAAAGCATGTTGCAAGCGGGGATCGTCTTGGGTGTATTGGGGTTTGCGCCCATGATATTTACCCTGTCGCTTAGCTAAGGCAATTCCTTGCTGCTGGCGCTCAATGATTCGTTTACGTTCACTTTCGGCCTGATACTTATAGAGTCCTGATTGTTTCTGTCTAACTAATCTAATTTGTATTTAAACTATCAGCTAATTGCTGAGCAGCCAACAACATTAGATCCTTAATTTGCTCTGGTGGCTCAGGCTGATCTTGTCCTAACCAGACACGTAGAATATTAGTTAAACCACCTAGTTGAAAAGCCATCACATAATTCACTTGGGTAGGAGTGCCATGAACATGCCAAGGAGCTGCAAACTGTTGATAACGAGGGATTGCTTTTTGCTGCCAAATTTCATTCATGTGATCAAATAAGCCTTGGCGGATCAATAATTGAATTAAATCCCGTTTTCGCCACCAAAAATTTAAAAAAATATCAAAAGTAGTTTTTAACATCAGTTCCCCTACCTGCGGTTTCTGCTGGAGTAATTGTTCAAAGTACTGATCGAACAACTGATCACACAGGTAATTAATGACCGCTTCTTTATTTTTAAAAGAATGATAGAATGTTTTTCGCGATAATTCAGCGGTTTGGGCAATTTCAGTAATAGAAATATCCTGAAAGTTCTCTTTCGTCATTAAATTTATAAGGGCGTCACATAACCATTGCTTAGACTGCTCAACCATACGCTGCTTGCCGTTCATTTTATTAACATCTCCTCTACTATCGGTAACAAATTATAGCAATCTGTAGCACTTAGCCAATAAGGATTGTTTTAATGCTTAGGGCTAATTATACTAAAGACTGCAAATAAAGGTAACAAATGTTTCCTTTGTATTCATCTGTTACCGAAAGGAGCGCTTGATAGATGTCAAAAGCTACTAAAATTATCAGTTTCATCGGGTTAACCATTGCGATGTTTATGGGTACCTTAGACAGTACCATCGTCAACATTGCTTTACCCCAAATTATGACTCATTTCAATGCCAGTCTAACTGATACAAGTTGGGTTACCACCATCTATACGTTAGCCTTAGCCGTGTTTATGATCACGGGTTCAAAGATTGCTGATCGTTATGGTCGTAAAAAAATTATGTTATTAGGATTAGCCTTATTTGGCGGCTTTTCAGCGGCTTGTATGCTGGCAACGTCGTTACCAGAATTGATTGCTTTTCGATTTTTTCAAGGATTAGGCGGTGCCATTATCACCCCGATTGTCTTACCAATGGGAATTGAAATATTTGGCAAAGCGCATATGTCCAAAATTGCTAGCGTTGTGGGCGCGGTAACGGCTTTAGCCGCTGCCGGGGGGCCACCGATTGGTGGCGTGATTATTAAATATGCTTCTTGGCGCTGGGTATTCGGCATTAATGTCCCCTTAACCATTGTAGCCTTTCTAATTATAGCTATGGGGGTAAGGGAATCATATGACGAATCCTTGGCGGGGAGAATTGATTTACCAGGAACGATTTTTTTAACACTAGGCTTGGGTGGTTTAACCTTTGGCCTACTAGAAGGCCGCCAATATGGTTGGCAATCGGGCATCATCTTAGGAACACTCATTGGCGGCGTATTAGCTATTGGATTGTTCATCTTTATCGAAAGCAAGGTCAAACACCCACTACTTGAATTAGATTTGTTCCGTGAAAAAACCTTAACTGCTTCTAGTTTAGTTTACTTTTTAACTGGCTTTGCGTTAGTTAGTCCCACCCTGATTTTAAATTATTTTTTACAAGACGTTCTGAACGATACAGCGTTACATGCAGCCCTAATTATTGTTCCAGTTTCCTTAACAATCATGGTAGCGATGCCTTTGGGAACTAAGTTATTTGATCAAGTTGGCGCAGTTCCGGTTACTTTGATTGGACTCTTAGTCATGGCAGCTAGTTTACTCCTCTTGTCGTTTATCACCACCACAACGCCTAAAGATGTTATCATTACTTTTCTGGTGATTAACGGTGTTGGTTTTGGGTTCTCTTCGGTTTCGTTAGTGGCCTCGGTTAAGCATTTGCCAAAAAATAAAAGTGGGATTGGTTCGGGAATTGTTAACGCAGCGCGTCAAATTGGCACCTGTTTAGGAATTGCAATTCTAGTAACGCTCCTTGATAATAATGTCAATACAGCTAAGCAGCATATTCATCAAGATGCCATTCAAATCGTTGATCGACAGCAATTATCACCCAAAGTAAACAAAGTGGCTCATCAACAATTGAATAGCCTATTTTCCACTACTGGATCAGCCAAATTAACAACTAAAAGCAAACAGACGAACCTAAGACGTGCCCTTAAACAAGCGGCCAAATCTCAAGTTGATTTACCACAGCCCCAAAAGGGAACCGATCTTTACCAGGTCTACCAAGCCCAGAAGAAGTTAGCACTAGCTACTGACAACTTAAAAGCGGGTAACCAGCAACTAGCACTTACCTTAACCAAGTTAGAAAATCAAAATACCACTATATCTAAACTGTCAGTAGCTTCTCAAAAAATTAATTTGGTTAATCAGAAAATAAGCCAGGGTCAGAAAAAATTGTTAGTAGGTCTCAAACAATTGGCACAAAAAGAAGCTTTAACGACAGCTTTGAGAAAAATTAAGCATACTAAGAATCAACAAATCAGCCAGGCCTTCAGTCATACCTACTTAGTAGGCGCGGTGATTGTATTGATTCTGTCGCCGATTGCTTTGTTGACAGATCGTAAGTCATTAAAAAGTTGAATTTAAAAAGGTACCTCGGGGATATGCGTACAATAGCCTTAAAAGTTGTCACTTTAAGAAGAAGAAAAATGCGTTTATTTATAAGCACACAAAAACCGGCTTTTCGCGCCGTTGCCGGGTAAAAAGTCGGTTGAGTAACGAAAATTTTGATTTTATTTTACGCCTTGTTTAACAAGTGATCTGTCACCCGTTCGATAACGGTGGCGGGGTTTTCAACACTCAAAATCAGCCGGTCGTAGCCTTCGTTTATCAGCGTTATAACAACGATCGGGGTATTACGGCGCACGTTATAGAAGCGGCGTTGACCGTCATAAAAAAAGCTACCGGCGTAGTATAAACCAGGAATTGCGGTTCCGGGTAAGCGCAAACCTTTGTGCTCCTTAAAGGCCCCCTGATCACGAAAGATACCGGTCACGTGCCTCCAAGGCACCCGAATGGCTCCCTTCAGCGCCCAGAGGCGGTCGAGGCCGGCCGGGGAAACGACCAGTTCGGTTGGTGTAATGGTAATTTGGTTGTACATTGAGCATCGCTCCTTATCGATCACTACTTAAATGGACTAATGTAAGGGCAACTTTCATTATCAAAGGTTATGGTTAGTGCTTGGCAAGGTGCAAAAGATCCAAGATTCGTTTGAGTGGCAGCGACTGAATCAGGGTGCACAGGATGATCAATAATGAACCCAAGACGCTCGCCGCCGTCAACTTGGTCCCCAAGAAAGCCACCGCTAAGGTTGTGGCGACCAGTGGTTCAAAGGCCGACAACAATAATTAGCTAATCTAATTTTTATCCATTTTTTTCAGTCTTCTCATTTCATAGTTATATCCATTTATGAAATTTACGATTTCCTGCATCTTTCGTAAAAAAACAAAATTTGAAAATTCAAATAGTAATTTAGGATAGTGTTTG
>OKVU01000189.1_pt1 | contig 35655 bp, 33 predicted proteins | sample 1606901 | NCBI WGS metagenome assembly OKVU01 (sample SAMN03281017, study PRJEB24777) | human gut metagenome | isolation source: fecal sample PR221 from 1 month old male Chinese infant, caesarean... | reverse complement strand
TCACTTCGCACCTTAACTACTTCTGTGTATATATCTTCTTGTTTAGTTCTTATTACAATCTCTACTCCTCTTTCTGATTTATTCCTTTTTTTTTTTTTTAATGATACGGCGACCACCGAGATCTACACTAGATCGCTCGTCGGCAGCGTCAGATGTGTATAAGAGACAGACTTTAAGCTATATTTTTTCACAAGATTCTCTATCAAATGATTATCTTCATCTCTGAAAATCTCATTCAGCTCTATTATAATACTATTTTGCTCCGTACTGATTTTATCATCAATTATCCCTGATTCAATGAAAAGATAACGTGTACACAAGTCTTCTAATTCTGCTAACTGATGACTAGATATTATCATTGATGTTTTATTAACTTTTGACCATTGTTTTAAAATTTCCAATAAATTTTTAACACCGATAGGATCTAAACCCACAAAAGGCTCATCTAACAACACAAATTGAGGTTCCGTAACAAGAGCCAATGCTAAAGCAGTTCTTTGTTTCATACCAAAAGAAAAATCTATAGGTTTTCTATCTTTAGCTTCCCAAAGTCCGACTAATTTCAGTATTTTTTCGATATTATCTTGATACTGTTCTTTCTTATGAATTTTAAGATATAACTTTAAGTTTTCTTCAACACTAATTTGTGGAAAGAATACAGGTTCTATCATGATTCCAAAATCTTTAAGAATATTATCTTCTTTAAAAATGTCCCTACCATTAAAAAAAACATTCCCTTCTGTAGGATTTTGAGATTTTGCTAATATTTTGAGCAAAGTACTCTTCCCTGAACCATTTTTACCTACTAAACCTATAATATCTCCCTCTTCAATCGTAAAATTAGCATTTTCTAAAGAATAAAAAGCATTACCCTTATATTTTTTTCCTAACCCTTTAACTTCAATTATTGCCATTTTTCTTCACCATACGTTCCATAACTTTTATACTAATATACTCTACCAAGAAATAAAGTAAGGCTACAAATACAATTTGAGAAGGCTCAATTAAACCATTATTTATCTTGATATACATTTCTCCACTTGTTATTGTATTTTTTTGAATAAAACTAGTCCAGACACTAGAACCTTTTAAAAATAGCCCTATAATAATGTAAGCAATTAAAGAGATTGCTGGAAAAATTCATCAATATCTTGCTTTTGGGCTAGGAAGTTAAGTAGTTCTGTGCTAAACTGAGTCATAGGAATAAATCTCTTTCTAGTAATGTGTTGCAACTCTACTATAACGGACTTATTCCTTTTTGTGTTTACACAACTTATTTTACACTATCATTTCTCTTTTTCGCGAATAAGATTGTCTTTATCGAAAACTTATTATCGTTTATCGATAATTATATATTACACTCTTTATTTCTCCTTGTCAACAACTTTTATCGTTTTTCGATATTTTTTATCTAAGATTCAAAAAAATAGAAAAACCAGCTAAGAAAATCTTAACTGGTTACCTTACTTATGTTAATCACCTAGACTGGTCATACTTCCGTCTAGACTTTTTATGAGTTTAAGAAGAGGGATTCTACGTTATGAAAAAAAGGAAAAAGGGATTTTGGAAAATGAGGGATGAAAGTTGTAGAATATGGGTAAATTTAGCCTCTTCCTAGCATCAATACTAGTTTTGATAAACCTTAAAGTCTTGAGGATGCTTCTGGAAATTTCGATTGTAGGTTACTTTAATTTTTACTGTCATTGTTTTGTCCTCCTTTTTAGGAATGGTTTGGCCTAGCCAAAACGTTTTATTATCAAAACCTATCTCGTTTTGATGGTTTTATTATAGGTTGCCTAACTTAAAGAAAGCTTGTAATAAGCTTGAAGGAAACTTAAAACTCTCAGTGAGTTTACTGAGAGTTTTTCTGTCTAAAGCATGGATAAAATAATTCCCAAGACCAAAGCCACCCAGACAGCATAGCGAATTGTCGCATGATAGCGGTAACTTTCAATAACCTTGGGTAGCTTTGTAAAGAGATAGGCAATGTAAGCAACTATGGAAAGAAAATACCCTTTAAAATTCCAGGACGAGCCTAAGATACTAAAATCTTCGAATAGGGGCACAAGCATCAGTACAGCCGTAAGCATACACCAGACCGGTAAAAGCGTCCTTTCCTTTTGATGCTGTATATGGATAATCAGCTGAGCTATAAAACCCGCGACGTACATAATCAGTAATATCGAACAAGCTAGAGAGATAAGAAGTGAATAAAAATATAGGGTATGAAAGTCTGTCTTTCCTTCTATCAGCTTTGCCAATTCGGTAATAAACCAAATCAAGATGAAGGCGAAAAAATAAAATATAAGACCTAACATCATAAGAAACAAGGGATGCAAGATAGCAAAAAAATCGAGTTTTAACTGTTTCTTTTTCATGGGTTTCCTCCTCAATCAAACTCGCCTAGGCTTCTCAAATGAGCTCCAAGCACCTGCCAATCAGGATTCTCACGCCAATTAGGATCAGATACAATTTGGCTGGCCACGCGCCTTGCTTCCTCTAAGATATTATAGTCTTCCACAATATCAGCCACTTGAAATTCAGGAATTCCTGACTGACGTGTTCCAAAGATCTCTCCTGAACCACGCATTTTAAGGTCCTCTTCTGCTAGAACAAAACCATCCGTAGTCTCACACATGGCCTGCATGCGTTTTTTCCCGGTATCATTTTTAGGATTAGCCACCAAAACACAGTAGGACTGCTTATGGCCACGACCTACACGTCCTCGAAGTTGGTGAAGCTGGCTAAGTCCAAAGCGGTCGGCATCCATAATGACCATAACCGTAGCATTTGGCACGTTAACCCCCACTTCGATAACTGTAGTTGATACTAAAATCTGAGATTTTTTATCCTTGAAGTCCTGCATAATTTGGTCTTTTTCATCATTTTTCATGCGACCGTGCATCAGGGCCACTCTAGCTGAATCCCCAAAGAAATCTGTGAGTTCCTGATGAAGGGCCACCGCATTTTTCAAATCGAGAGCCTCAGACTCTTCAATCAAAGGTGAAATAAAATAGACCTGAGCATCTTTTTCCAACTCGCCCTTGATCCAAGTCAGTACGGTATCTAGTTGCTCATGTTTAACCCAACGGGTAATAATGGGCTTACGCCCAGCTGGCATCTGGTCAATGATTGACACATCCATCTCTCCAAAGGCAGTGATCGCCAAGGTCCTAGGGATAGGTGTCGCTGTCATCATGAGGACATCAGGATTGTCACCTTTCTCACGGAAAATACGACGTTGATTAACCCCAAAACGGTGCTGCTCATCAGTAATTACTAGCCCAAGCCTGTGATAAGTCACAGCATCCTGAATCAGTGAGTGAGTCCCTACAATCATCTGAGCCTCCCCAGATTCGATTTTGGAAAGAGCTACTTTTTTGTCCGCCGCCTTCATCCCAGAAGTTAGGAGCACTACCTCTAGCTCAGGAAAAAGCCCCTGCAAACTCTCATAGTGTTGCTCTGCTAAGATTTCCGTCGGTACCATGAGGGCAGACTGCAATCCTGCCGTATAGGCCCCATACATAGCCAGGCTAGCGATAACTGTTTTCCCTGAACCCACATCTCCTTGCAAGAGACGGTTCATATGAGCCCCAGATTTCATATCAGCTAGGATTTCCGATAAACTGCGTTGTTGGGCTTCTGTCAAGGGGAATGGTAATTCTGCAATTTTGGCTTTGATTTTGGCTTCATCGTAAGCAATTGCTAGACCATTGGTTTCGGACTTATTCTCAGCCTTCAGTACCTGTAAGTTCATCTGGAAATAAAAGAGCTCCTCAAACTTGGTCCTACGTAGAGCCTGCTTATATTCAGCCAAATCTTTCGGAAAATGCATAGCACGCACAGCCTCTTGGCGTCCCATAAGACGGTACTTGTCCAGCAGCACCTGTGGGAGACTCTCCTCCAACAAATTAAGAGCCCCACTATCAAAAGCTGCCTTTATTGCCTTTATCAGCTGGGCCTGACTAACACCCTGGGCCACATGATAGACCGGCTGCATATCGTCCTCAACTTGAGCCAATACTTTCATACCAGTCACAGCCGACTTCTTCTGGTCCCATTTGCCAAAAATAGCCACTTCTGCCCCCATCTCAATCTTGTCCACAAGATAAGGCTGGTTGAAGAAACTAATGGCAATCACTGCCTCTCCTTGCTTGATTTTAAAACTCAGACGATTACGTTTAAAGCCATAATATTGCACATTGGCAGGGGTCACCACCGTTCCCGTAATAACAGCCTTTTCGCCATCCATCAGTTCAAAGATAGACTTACTCTTAAAATCTTCATATCGGAAAGGAAAATAAAGCAAGAGGTCCCCAACCGTGTGCAAATCTAATTTGGTAAATTTTTCAGCGGACTTAGGACCAAAGCCTTTCAAATCCGCAATCGGTGAATCTAGTTGAATCATATCCTCTATCATTTCTATCGTGTTCTTCTCCTCGTGAAAGAGGAAGCCTTATCAGCTATTATAACACATGAAAATGGACTTCACTAAAATCAAAAAATCCAGTATCAAACTGGATTTCTCGTTATTTATATTAGTCATAGCTACGAGGTACACGATCACTAAGCAAACAAAGGACCTCATAGTTGATAGTGCCGCGTTTTTCAGCCACCTCTGTCGCAGTGATACTTGCTCCCCCATTTTCACCCATAAGAGTGACAGGAGTTCCTAGGGGATAAACCTTAGGAAGGCGAACAGTGATCTGGTCCATAGACACACGCCCAACAATTGGACAAAGCTGTCCATCCACAATAACGTGGAAACCTTGTAAATCTCTGGTCCAACCATCCGCATAGCCAATCGGAATGGTTCCAATAACCTCATCAGCTGTCGTCGTATACGTTGCACCATAACCCACATCTTGACCTGCTGGCAGAGTCTTAACATGAACAAGTGCTGTCTCCAAACTTAAAGCAGGACGAATGTTATATGGAAGGTCTAAAACACTGCCACTAGGATTGAGACCATAGATGACGACACCCAGACGTACCGCATTAAAGACTGTTTCTGCATGCCAGATACTTGTCGCAGAGTTGCTAGCATGTACCAAGCGAGGGCGGTCCACCAAGTTATTAACCAAATCCGTGAAGAAGGCCAATTGACGCTTGAATTTACTATCATCTGCCTCATCAGCTGTTGCAAAATGGGTAAAAATACCTTCGACATCCGCACCAAGCGCCTTAAGACCAGCAATCAAACTATCTGCATCTCCTTGGCTACGCACCCCAATGCGTCCCATGCCTGAATCAATCTTAATATGACAGGTCAAACCAGTCAAATCAAGCCCTTGATCCTTAGCCATTTCCAACCACTCAAGCGAAGCGACCGTCAGAGTGATGTTTTCTTGAATTGCCAAAGGAACCTCGTCTGGCAAGACAACTCCTAAAATAAGTATCGGTTGCTCTAAGCCAGCTTGACGGAGTTCAAGTGCCTCATCTAGGTTAGAAACACAAAAACCGTCTACCTGTTTAGACAAATGCTTGGCCACCGCAACAGCGCCATGACCATAGGCATTGGCCTTAACAACTGCAAAAGTCTGCACCTGTTTAGGGATGTGACTAACCACTTGTTCAATATTTTCTGAAATTGCTGATAGATCAACCTGTGCCAAGGTTGGTCGATGTAAACTTGAGATCATAAGCTATCCTCTTCCAACATCTATCTCTTAGTTTTTTTCTAAAATGACACTTGCCTGAACAAAATCACCGCTATGGGAAATCGAGATAAAGACATTGCCTTCAAAAGGTGACTGGGTCACCACTGGCGCGCCCTTGTCATTGGTCAAAATTTCAATATCCTTAAAGCCGACTGCTCCAATACCTGTACCCCAGGCCTTTGAAAATGCTTCCTTACCGGCCCAGCGACCTGCTAAATAGGACATCTGACGATTGCCAGAAAGGGATTCAAAACGCTCCCACTCTTTTGGTGTCAATACCTTTTTTGCAAAGCGTGGATTGCGGTCATAAGCCTTTTTAACAGCTGAAATTTCCTGCAAGTCTATACCATGTCCAAAAATCATAATTATTACGAAAGTCGATTGTGGATTTCATGAATAAGGCTATCAGTCTTATCCCAACCAAGACAAGGATCTGTGATTGATTTACCGTAAACTTCAGGTGTGTCCTGACGACCATCCTCGAGGTAAGACTCAATCATAAAGCCACGCACGGTATCCGCGATACGCTCATCCCACTCACGGTTAAGAAGGACTTCACGCACAATGCGAACTTGTTCCATGAAGTTTTTACCAGAGTTATCATGGTTTGTATCGACAAGGATAAATGGGTTTTCCAAATTAAATGCACTATACTTGTCCAAAGCCTTAACCAAGTCTTCGTAATGGTAGTTGACAATGTTCTGTCCATTTTCATTGTTGGCACCACGCAAGATAGCGTGAGCGAGTGGGTTACCATCTGTTTTAACTTCAGCGCCATTGTAAAGGAAATGCTGTTGGTTCTGCGCAGCATAGATACCATTAAACATGACATTCAAATTCCCTGACGTTGGGTTCTTCAAGCCAATTGGCACATCAATACCTGAAGCTACAAAGCGGTGTTCTTGGTCCTCAACCGAACGTGCTCCAACAGCGTGGTAGCTAAGTAGGTCATCAAAGAAGGAAAGATTTGACGGATAAAGCATCTCATCAGCGATTGGAAGGCCTGTTTCAGTAATAATACGTGACTGAAGGTGGCGAACCGCCTTAACTCCAGCAAGAAGGTCTACATCACCCTCTGAGTCTGGTTGGTGGATAAGCCCCTTATAACCATCTCCATTAGTACGTGGTTTGGCTGTATAAACACGCATAACAATAAAGATTTTATCTTTCACTTCTTCCTGAAGTTTGGCCAAACGGTGAGCATAGTCAAGAACGGCTTCTTCATTATCAGATGAACATGGACCAATAACCAAGAGAATACGTTTGTCCTCACCCTTGATAATTTTTGCCAAAGCCTCATCATTAGCCTGTTTAGTTACTAGTGCATCTCCCGTAAGAGCATGCAATTTCCTTACTTCCGCTACATCAATAAGCGGACTATTTTGATGAATTCCCATCTATTTCCCTCTCTTTGTGAAAAGAGAGCGAACCGCTTGGTCATCCAAACGGTTCACTCCCCATATATGGTTTCTGTCACCTTATTATTTTGACAAAGTATCGTGGATTTCACGAATCAATTCTTCTGTCTTATCCCAACCAAGACATGGGTCAGTGATTGATTTACCATAGACATCTGGCGCATCTTGACGGCCATCTTCAAGGTAAGATTCAATCATGAAACCACGTGCAACTTTGTTGATTTTTTCATTCCAATCACGGTTAATCAAGGTTTGACGAACGATACGGATTTGTTCCAAGTAACGTTTACCTGAGTTATCATGGTTTGTATCAATAACGATGAATGGATTCTCAAGGCCCATTTGTTCATAGTGTTCAATTGTTTCAAGCACATCATCATAGTAGAAGTTAGGTACGTTTTTACCATATTCATTCGTTGAACCACGAAGAATAACGTGTGCCAATGGGTTACCTGATGTTTCAACTTCTTCACCGTTAAAGAGGAAGTTTTGTTTGTTTTGTGCAGCGTAGATACCATTAAACATAACGTTAAGGTTCCCTGATGTTGGATTCTTCATACCAGTTGGAACATCAATACCTGATGCAACAAAACGGTGTTGTTGGTCTTCTACAGAACGTGCACCGATGGCAATATATGACACAAGGTCATCTACCAAAGGAAGATTTTCTGGGTAAAGCATTTCGTCAGCAGTTGTGATACCAGTTTCAGTGATAACACGGTAGTGAAGGTTACGCACAGCCTTGATACCGTTAATTAGGTTTGGTTTCCCTTCAGCATCAGGTTGGTGTACAAGTCCTTTATAGCCATCACCATTTGTACGAGGTTTAGCTGTATAGACACGCATAACCATAAAGACTTTATCTTTAACTTCTTCTTGAAGTTTAGCCAAACGGTGAGCATAATCAAGAACAGCTTCTTCATTATCAGATGAACATGGACCGATAACCAAAAGCGTACGGTCATCTTCACCCTTGATGATTGCTTCAAGCTCTTTATCACGAGCTTGTTTCTTGGCAAGGGCTTCACCTGTTAATGTAGTTGATTCTTTAACTGCATCAAAATCAATTTTTTCACTTACTGCTTTAAAAACCATAATAATTACCTATTTTTTCCTAAAATTGTTTACGACCGTGACAATTTTTAAATTTCTTACCAGAGCCACATGGACAGAAGTCATTACGACCAACCTTACTAAAGTCAATTTCTTGACCATTAGCATCTGCTTGGTGGGCCTGGATATTGCCTGTTGCTGTTGTCGAAACACGTTCATTCACATTTTCACGAGATTGCTCATGAATTTGTGCTTTCATCATTGTACGTGTCACATCATATTCAATTGCCCCAATCATATCTTGGAACATCTTGAACCCTTCAGATTGATACTCAACGATTGGGTTGTTTTGTGCATAACCACGCAAACCAACGGCATTACGTAATTGATCTAGGGCATCGATGTGGTCCGTCCACTTGTTATCAACAACCATCAAAATCAAGACTTTTTGGAATTCACGGATAGCTTCCTCTGAACGCAATTTCTTGATTTGACGATCATAAACATCATCTGCTAACTCATTCAAGTAAACTTTAATAGCGTCATAATTAACACTACGTTTCGTTACCTCTCCCACTTCTTGTAAATCTTCAAGTGAGATGGCATTCTCAGGAACCAAAGCCTGACGAGCAAAGTTCAAAATACCTTTAAGAGCTTCCTCTTGATCATTGCGGCTGTGACCATCTACCGTACGGTTAATCGTACGCCTAATCATAGCTTTAATCTCAGGTTCAAGGTCACGTTCCGCTGTGATAACATCATAACGCTCAGCGTAGATGATTTCACGTTGTTCACGCATAACGTCATCGTACTGAAGGACTTGTTTACGAGTATCGTAGTTATTTCCTTCAACACGTTTTTGAGCCGCTTCCACTTGGCGTGTCAACATACGTGATTTGATAACAATATCTTCATCATCAGCATTCAAACGTTCCAAGACTTGTTTGATACGATCAGAACCGAAACGACGCATCAATTCGTCTTCAAGTGAAAGGTAGAATTGAGATTCCCCTGGGTCCCCTTGACGTCCCGCACGACCACGCAACTGGTTATCGATACGACGGCTTTCGTGACGCTCTGTACCAATGACACAGAGTCCACCAAGGTCAAGAACACCTTCACCAAGTTTGATGTCGGTACCACGACCGGCCATGTTGGTCGCAATCGTAACGGCACCACGTTGACCCGCATTCATGATAATATGCGCTTCTTTTTCGTGGTTCTTGGCATTAAGCACTTCATGAGGAATACCTGCTTCAACCAACATCTTAGAAATCAAGTCAGATGTTTCAACGGCAACCGTACCAACAAGGACTGGCTGTCCTTTTTCATAACGACGTTTAACATCTTGTACCACAGCGCGGAATTTAGCATCCAAGGTAGGGTAAAGAAGGTCATCGTGGTCAATACGTTGAATTGGACGGTTAGTTGGAATCGGAATGATTCGCATGTTGTAAATTTCACGGAATTCATCTTCCTCAGTTTTACCAGTACCAGTCATCCCTGACAATTTCTTGTACATACGGAACATATTTTGGTAAGTGATTGAGGCAGATGTCTTCGTTTCTTCTTGAACTGGTACACCTTCTTTTGCCTCAATGGCTTGGTGGAGTCCATCTGAGAAACGACGACCTTCCATGGTACGACCTGTAAATTGGTCAACGATAAGAATTTCTTGCTCAGGACTGACCACATAGTCAATATCATGCAACATGATGTAGTTGGCACGAAGGGCGTTGTCAATATAGTGAGTCAAGGCAACATTATCAATATCGTACAAGTTGTCCAAGTTGAAGAATTCTTCAGCCTTGTCAATACCTGAGTCATTCAAACCAATCGTTTTTGTTGGAATATCAATGGCATAATCATCCTCTGTCAAGGTCTTAACAAAGGCATCCGCACGGTGATATAACTGATTAGTTTCTGAACTTACAGGACCTGATACAATCAATGGTGTACGAGCTTCGTCGATAAGAACTGAGTCAACCTCATCGACCAAGGCATAGTTCAATGGACGTTGTACCATGTTTTCCTTACGAACAACCATGTTATCACGAAGATAGTCGAAACCTACCTCTGAGTTGGTTGAGTAAGTGATGTCACAGTTATAAGCTTCACGTTTTTCAGCTGGCGATTTGGCTGAAAGGTTAATCCCTACTGACAAACCAAGCCAACTATAAAGCTCACCCATTTCAGTCGCATCACGCTCTGAAAGGTATTCGTTAACGGTGATAACGTGCACACCTTCACCTGAAATAGCATTTAGGTAAACAGGCATTGTCGCAGTCAGGGTTTTCCCTTCCCCTGTACGCATCTCTGGGACGTCACCATGGTGAAGAACGATACCACCCATGATTTGCACACGATATGGGAAAAGTCCAAGGACACGTTTTGCCCCTTCACGAACAACTGCAAATGCCTCTGGCAAGAGTTGATCTAGGCTTTCTCCGTTTTGATATCGTTTTTTAAATTCTTCTGTTTTTGCCTGAAGTTCTTTATCTGAAAGAGCTGCCATTGCATCAGCATAGCTCTCGACTTTCTTGGCAGTTTTTTCTAGTTTCTTAATTTCGCCTTTATCATTTTCAATGATTTTGCGTAATATATTTGCCATCTTTTTTCCTTTCGACAGTCTTTATCTCCATATTTTACCACAAAAGCCCCCTTTAAACAAGAAATCACTCAAGGATTGACAAAGAAAAAAGCCCTAGTTTAAGGGCTTTCACAATGGATTTGCAAATAAACGAAAACTTTTTTATTAGATTCACTGAAAATATCGACAATAATGCTTTAAAACTACTTCTTAGAGTTCTCTTGGCTCTCTAGGATATCCTCAAAATCATGCAAGAGATTTTCAAAAGCCTGCTCAAAGAAGGCATGGTCGGTGCTACTATAGGCCTTCATTATCATAGGGCTAGCTTCAAAATCAACGTAGAATTGATAGTCCAAGACACCATTTTTCCAGTAAAATTTGATGCTAGGGGAAGCCGTTTTTTCACCGCACATCCCAGGAATGGCCCGTTGTAAGCCATAAATGTGATCTCCATAGTCTTTTAGACGATAGTAAGCTCCCTCAAAATAATAGGATTTGCCGATCTCAATACGCTCAAATAGTGCAGCTAAAACTTTTTCATTACTCATACCTAAGCCTCGTTAGGGTGACTGACAATCATCTCCAATTGTCCATCAATTTCCCAATCTGTCACATCATTTGGAAGAATGAAGTGATCACCTTTTTTTAGACAATAAATGCGTGAATCGATAGTCATTGTCCCATTGCCAGAAAGTACGGAACAAAGCAAATAGGGAGCTGATTGCTTGAAGTCAACCAAGCCACTGAGTTTCCATTTATACACAGTGAAAAAGGAGTTTGATGTCAAACAAGTCGACTCTAATTGCAAGGTCTTAACAGTTGCTGGGACACTATTTTCAGGATTCCCTAGATTCAAAACATCAAGAGACTGTTGAATATGAAGTTCACGTTTATTGCCCTGATCATCCCTACGATCAAAATCATAGACACGATAAGTGGTATCACTGGATTGTTGAGTCTCTAAGATAAGGATACCTGGACCAATAGCATGCATGGTGCCACTTGGTACAAAGAAAAAGTCACCTTTCTTAACAGGAGTTTTCGACAAAAGTCCATCCCAATCACCTGCTTCAATCAAGGATGCCAACTCTTCCTTTGTCTTAGCTTTGTGACCATAAATAATTTCTGCACCCTCTTCAGCATCAATAATATACCAACATTCTGTCTTTCCTAGCTCACCTTCGTGCTCTAGCCCATAGGCATCATCAGGGTGTACCTGCACTGAGAGCCAGTCATTAGCGTCCAAAATCTTGGTCAACAAAGGAAAAACACGAGTCTTGGGGTTTCCAAAAAGTTCTGGTTTATCCTCGTAAAGCTCTGCCAAGTGGAAACCAGCATATTTTCCATTTTTGACATAGGATACACCATTAGGATGGGCAGAAATTGCCCAGTATTCACCAGTGTGTTCACTGGGAATATCGTAACCAAACTCTGTCTTGAGGCGATTCCCTCCCCAGATTTTCTCATGCATTGGTGAATCTAAAAATAAAGGTTCCATTACTTCCTCCTGTATAGAGCAAAACGCCTTAAGATCATGTCTTAAAGCGATTTTACATATTTTGCTTATTTGCGTGAGTGTTTGTCAGCTACATCTTTGGCAAGTGCAAAGTTACCAAGTGTTGCAGAACCATTACCTGAAACAGCAGGTGTCACAATATACTCATTTACATCTGGTACTGGAAGGTAACCATTCAAAAGAGCTGTGAATTTTTCACGAACACGACGAAGCATGTGTTCTTGCCCCATAACACCGCCACCAAAGACGATAACTTCAGGACGGTAAAGGACTGTTGCTTGGACAGCCGCTTGAGCAATGTAGTAAGCTTGAACATCCCAAACTTCAGAATGCTGATCAATCAATTCACCACGAATACCTGTACGAGCTTCGAGCGATGGTCCAGCAGCCAAACCTTCCAAACAGCCACGGTGGAATGGACAAGTTCCGTTAAATTCATTGGAAACATCATTTGGGTGAAGAGGTACATATACGTGACCAGCTTCAGTATGACCCATACCACCAATGAATTCACCATTTTGAATAGCTCCAGCTCCGATACCTGTTCCGATAGTGTAGTAAACAAGACTCTTAACACCTTTACGAACAAGGGTCTCACCATAAGCAGATGAGTTAACATCAGTTGTAAAGTAGAAAGGAACATTAAACTCTTTAGCAATCAAACCAAGAAGGTCGACATTTGACCAATGTGGTTTTGGTGTTGAAGTCACAAAACCATATGTTTCAGAGTTTGGATCAACATCAATTGGACCGAATGAACCAATAGCGATTCCAGCCAATTGGTCTTCATAACGTTTGAAAAATTCAATCGTACGATCAATTGTTTCATAAGGTGTAGTTGTTGGGAATTGAGTTTTTTCAACGACTTGGAATTTCTCATCACCGACAGCACAAACAAATTTTGTACCACCAGCTTCCAAGCTTCCGTATAGTTTAGCCATAGGTAAAGCTATCTCCTTTTATGATCAATAATAACTATTTATACTATTATAAAGAAAAGCTAGGCAAAAGACAATCTAAATGAGACCTTCTTTAAGGAGACACAGACTGCTCTGCTTCATACTTTTCTTTATGAGCCATTTAACTAAAAAAGCCGAATTGGCTTCGACTTTTTTAGCTTATTATTTAACTGCGATGAAGTCTGCACCTTCAGCAACTGAACCAGTCGCTACTGATGAAACATCTTCGAAGTCTGCAGTGTTTGTAACGATTACCATAGTTGTATCGTCAAGACCTGCTTCAGTGATTACTGAGCTATCGAAGGTAGCCAAGACATCACCTTTTTTAATACGTTGATTTGCTTGAACTTTAGCATCAAATCCTTTACCGTCAAGTGAGACAGTGTCGATACCGATGTGGATAAGCACTTCAGCACCTTTATCAGATTTAAGACCGTAAGCGTGACCTGTTGGGAAGGCGATTTGCACTTCACCATCAAATGGTGCGACTACTTGGTTACCTGAAGGTTTGATAGCGGCACCTTTCCCCATAGCTCCTGATGAGAAGACTGGGTCATTAACATTTTCCAAAGCTACAACTTCACCTTTAAGTGGTGCAGCGATTGTTTCAGCTTGCAATGCAACTGGAGTTGATTCTGCAGATGCAATATCTTCAGCAACAACTTCTTTTTGAGCTTCAACTTCTTCCTCTTTGTAACCGAAGATCCAAGTAAGAGCAAAACCAAGAGCAAGTGTTACAAGTACCATAAGAACATATTTAAGTACTTGACCGTTAAGGTAAAGAAGTGTACCAGGAACGATTGTTACACCAAATCCTGTACCAGCAAGGTTAAGGATTGATGCCAACCAACCACCAGCAGCACCGGCGATAAGACCCATGATAAATGGTTTACCGAAACGAAGGTTAACCCCAAAGATAGCTGGCTCAGTGATACCAAGTACCGCTGAAAGAGTTGCAGGGAAAGCAAGTGCTTTCAATTTAGCATCTTTAGTTTTAACACCCACTGCAAGTGTCGCACCAGCTTGGGCAGTCATAGCAGCTGTGATGATAGCGTTAAGTGGGTCTTTACCAGTATTAGCAATGAGGTTAGCTTCAAGCAAGTTAAAGACGTGATGAACCCCTGTAACGACGATAACTTGGTGAACTCCACCAAGAACAAGACCAGCAAGACCAAATGGCAAGTTAAGAATCCATTCTGTAGCAGCAAGAACATAGCTTTCAACAGTATGGAAGACAGGACCAATGATAAAGAGGGCCAAAGCTGACATTACTGCGAAGACGATAAGTGGACGCAAGAGAAGGTCAAGAACGTCTGGAACCCATTTACGAACCCATTGCTCGAACTTAGCACCAAGCAAACCTACGAAGAAGGCTGGAAGCACTGAGTTTTGGTAACCTACTACTGGAATAAAATCAAAGAAGTAAATTGGTTTAGCAGCACCTGATGCAACATCCCAAGCGTTAGGAAGGGCGTTGTTAACCATCATCAAACCAAGAACCAAACCAAGAAGTGGTGAACCACCAAATACGTTAAAGGCTGACCAACAAATCAAGGCTGGGAAGAAGGCGAAGGCTGTATCTGTCAATACAACTGTGTAAGTATAGAAATCAGTAGCAGCAAAAGCTTTTGATGTTGTACCGAACAAACCAAGAACTGTATCGTTATTGATTGCTCCACGGATACCCATGAAAAGACCAGTCGCTACGATTGCTGGAAGCAATGGAACGAAAACGTCACCGAATGAACGGATAGCACGTTGGAACCAGTTACCTTGTTTAGCAGCTTCTGCTTTTTGTTCGTCTTTAGATGCTGTTGGAAGACCTTGAGCAACGACTTCGTCGTAAATCTTGTTAACAGTACCTGTACCAAAAATCATTTGGTATTGACCTGAGTTAAAGAAAGCACCTTGAACTTTTTCAATGTTCTCAGCCTTTTCTTTATTGATTTTGTTTTCATCTTTGACCATCACACGTAGACGAGTCGCACAGTGAGCAACACTGTTGACGTTTTCACGTCCACCGAGGGCATCGATGACTTCTTTTGCAATTTGTTTGTTATCCATTTGCAAAATTCTCCTTAATAAAATTTGGTATGAAAGCGTTTAGCTTTTCTTTACGATAACTATTTTAGCATCTTTCTGCCATATGTCAACCGTTTAGCATATTTTTTTATTTTTTGTTATAAATCGTTGATTTTTATAGGTAAAACGTTTACTATATTATTAACAAATAGATTAGGAGATTACTAAATATGAATCTACCAACAGAAGTTCGTTACCGTCCATACGCAGATTGGACAGACGAAGAAAAAACAAAGATTAGAGAAAATGTCGCTAAATCACCTTGGCGTGCAAGTTACCATATCGAACCAGAAACAGGGCTTCTTAATGATCCAAACGGTTTTTCTTACTTTAATGGTAAGTTCCAACTTTTCTACCAAAGTTGGCCATTTGGAGCTGCTCATGGTTTGAAACAATGGGTGCATACTGAAACTGAAGATTTGGTTCACTTTACAGAAACTGGTGTCAAACTCTTGCCAGACCATGAAAATGATAGCCACGGTGCCTACTCAGGTTCTGCTTATCAAATCGGTGATAAACTCTTTATCTTCTATACTGGGAACGTTCGTGATGAAAACTGGATTCGTGACCCACGTCAAATCGGCGCTTGGATGGATAAAGACGGCAAAATCGAAAAATTCGACAAGGTTCTTATCAAACAACCTGCTGACGCTACTGGGCACTTCCGTGACCCTCAAATCTTCGATTACAAGGGACAATTCTACGCTATCGTAGGTGCTCAAAACCACGATAAACAAGGTTATATCAAACTTTACAAGGCAGTAGACAATGATGTCGAAAACTGGGTTGAGGTTGGTAATCTTGACTTTGGTGGCACTGGGTCAGAGTACATGATTGAGTGTCCTAACCTTGTCTTTGTAGATGGCAAACCTGTTCTTCTTTATAGCCCACAAGGTCTCGATAAAGCTGAACTTGACTACGGTAACATCTACCCTAACACTTATAAGATTTTCCAAGATTTCGACACAGAAAAACCTGCCCTCGTTGATGGCACACCAATTATCAACTTGGACTACGGATTTGAAGCATATGCAACTCAAGGCTTTAATACTCCAGATGGTCGTGCCCTTATTGTCAGCTGGATCGGTCTTCCAGATGTGGACTATCCAACTGACAAATACGACTACCAAGGGGCTATGAGCTTGGTTAAAGAATTGTCTATTAAAGATGGCAAACTCTACCAATATCCAGTCGAAGCCATTACAAGCTTACGTGCTAGCCAAGAAGATTTCTCTGAAAAAACGGCAACAACTAACACTTACGAGCTTGAACTTAACTTTGAAGCTAACACTCAAACAGAACTTGTCCTCTTCGCAGACCAAGAAGGAAATGGCTTGTCACTTACAGTTGATACTGAAAACGGAAAAGTTATCCTTGACCGTTCTAAAGCTGGTGAACAATATGCGACTGACTTTGGCACAAGTCGTGAATGTACTCTTGATGCCGGTCAAGCTGCAACAGCAAACATCTTTGTAGACAATTCAATCGTTGAAATTTTCTTCAACAAAGGTGAAAAAGTCTTCACTAGCCGCGTCTTCCCAAGTGCAGAACAAACTGGTATCAAAGTGACATCAGGGAACGTTTCTGGACACTACTTCGACTTGAAATACTAAGGTGATTTATGGTCGCAAAGCTTACTGACGTTGCCGAACTGGCTGGTGTGAGCCCAACCACAGTTTCTCGCGTCATAAACAAAAAGGGCTACCTCTCACAGAAGACCATTGACAAAGTTCACGCTGCTATGCAAGAACTCAACTATAAACCTAATAATTTAGCTCGAGGTCTTCAAGGAAAGTCGGCCAAACTTGTTGGCTTGATTTTCCCAAATATCTCCAATGTCTTTTATGCTGAGCTTATTGAACGTCTTGAAGATGAACTCTTTAAGCAAGGCTATAAAACCATCATTTGTAACAGTGAGCATGATCCTAACAAGGAAAAGGACTATTTGGAGATGCTTGCCGCCAATCAATGTGATGGCATCATCTCGTCTAGCCACAATCTTGGCATTGAGGATTATGAGAAGGTTGAAGCTCCCATCGTTGCCTTCGACCGTAATCTCGCCCCAAAGATTCCTATCGTTTCATCTGACAACTTTGAAGGTGGGAAGTTAGCCGCAAGAGCTCTGGTTAAAGCTGGTTGTCAACGAATTGTCATGATTACAGGTTATGATAATTCGGATTCTCCAACAGGACTCCGTCAACTAGGTTTTAATTATGAGTTGGACAAAAAAGGTATTATCTGTCCCGTTCCAAACGATTTGTCTCTCATGCGACGAGAATTAGAAATCAAATCTATCATTTCTCGTGAAAAGCCAGATGGCATCTTTGTTTCGGACGATTTAACAGCTATCTTGGTTATGAAGGTAGTTAGACAATTGGAACTTTCTATCCCTGATGACCTTAAAATCATCGGTTATGACGGTACTGCCTTTATCCGTCACTTCTACCCAGAGCTAGCAACCATCCAACAACCTTTAGATGAAATCGCTAAGCTTTGTGTCGAAATTCTTCTCAAGAAAATTAAAGGCAAAACAGTTAATCGTGATTACGTGCTTCCAGTAAATTTGATTGCCGGTGGTAGTATATAAATAAAAGTCGCAAGAAATCTCCGCTTGCGACTTTTTTTCTTGTTAAATTTGTAGAAAAAAGAAGTTGAAATAGTGTTCAACTTCTTTTGCTTATGCTTCATCTGTCACGAACTGACTAAGTACACCGTTAATGAACTTAGCAGATGTTTCATCAGAATATTTTTTAGCGATTTCAATGATTTCGTTGATAGCCACACGTCCTGGTGTTTCTTCAAATGACGTGATTTCATAAAGTCCTAAACGAAGGAGGGTACAATCTGTCACAATCAAACGTGAGAGACTCCAACCTTCTTTCAATTTTTCTTCAATTTGACTATCAAGTTGAGCCAACTCTTCACGGACGCCTGTTACTAGGCTAAGGAGAAAGGCTGGTACATCAACTTCAGTTTCTTCGTCAATTGGCTTGTCATAAGTGTAAGCGAAATGTGCTTGTTCCAGAGCTTCACCACCAAATTCAAGGGCAAAAAGCGTTTGAAAAGCACGCTCACGAAGGTCACGACGTGAATCTTTAAAGATATTAGTCATTCAAAAAATCCTCGTTAAACAATTCAGCCAAGTCTGGTTTTTGTGACTTTTCAGTAACAATAGATTCAACGTGAACGTTGACTTCTGAAATTGCCACTTCTGCCATATCATAGACAGCTGCTTTAACAGCCTTTTGAATTTCAATTGAAACCGCTGGTACGTTAACCCCATACTGAAGTGAAACGTAGATATCAGCATTTACAGTACCATCTTCTTCTGTTCGGAGGTAAACACCACGTCCCAAGCTTGTTTTGCTGAGACTATCCGTAACATTTTTATTTTGAAGGGCGTAAACACCTTCCACTTTAGTTGCAGCGATACCTGTAATCACTTCGAGCACGCGAGGGGCAATTACAATTTCACCGATATTTTCTGTAGTCATCGCATGTTTCCTTTCCGTTAGTTTGGAAAATAAAGCCTTCAAACCAATGGTTTGAAAGACTTAGTCGGGCTTAGGCACGTGATACGTAAGTACCTTCAGCTGTGTTGATAACCAATTTTTGACCAGCTTCGATAAAGTCTGGAACGTTAACCACAAGACCAGTTTCAAGTGTTGCAGGTTTACCTGAACCTGTAACTGTTGCACCCTTGATTGATGGTTGTGTTTCAGTAACAGTCAATTCAACAGTTGTTGGTACTTGCACACCGATAACTTCTGTTCCGTAGAATTGGATTTTTACTTCTGAGTTTTCAAGGATAAATTTCAATTCTTCTTGAACGTTGGCTACTGGAATTTCATATTGGTCATATGTTTCAGTGTTCATGAAGTATGCAGTATCATCCATTTGGTACAAGTATTGTGCTGGTACTGTTTCGATGATTGCTTGTTCAAATTTTTCTTCTGGACGGTAGCTAGTATCAAAAGTTGAACCTGAGCGAACATCACGCAATTTCATACGCATGATTGTATTACCTTTACCAGGTTTGTGGTGGCTAGCTTCAAGAACTTTGATCAATTTGCCATCGTTAGTTACGAAAGTCATACCCGCACGGAGTTTACTTGCTTCAATCATTATTAAATACCTCTTTGTAAAAAATTATTATCAGTTTATTCTACCATAAATGACAGCATGGCTCAAATGTTTTATAGATTCAAACCCAATCCTCAGGCTTTTTTCAAAGAACAAACTAGTCATCCATTCCTAAGTGAACCTCTGGGACATCATGTTGCAAATAAGAAACACCCTTTTGTTCCATCAACTCAATCGCAAATGGGTGCGGTCTATAATTGGCCTTGTAAGTAATCTTTACGATACCAGCTTGCAAGAGAGCTTTGGTGCAGTTGATACAAGGAAAATGCGTCACATAAATCTCTGTATTTTTGGTAGAAATCCCCTCTTTGGCACATTGGATAAGGGCATTCATCTCTGCGTGTACCGTACGAATACAATGACCATCTTCCATGTAGTGACCTACTTCGTTACAGTTATCAGTCTCAGAAACCCCGCCGTTATAACCTGTAGCGATAATACGCTTGTCCTTGACTAAAACAGCCCCAACAAAGGCACGATCACACGTAGAACGCTTAGAAATCAGCTCTGCATTAGCCATAAAATAATCTTGCCAAGATAAACGGTTTGGCATAAAGTATTCCTCCAAATCTTAGAGAACAATCAATTCCTTAGGCGCAAGGGTAATCAATTCACAACCATTCTCTGTGATAATGATGTCATCTTCGATACGAACACCATATTTATCAGCCAAATAAACACCTGGCTCGTCCGTCAAGACCATGCCAGCTTCGATAGTTTCATCAGAATTACCAAAGTAAGGAATCTCGTGAATGTCAAGACCGATACCGTGTCCGATACCATGTGTAAAGTAATCACCGTATCCCGCTTCGACAATAACATCACGCGCAACCTTATCATAGTCACGGCGTGTCATGCCAGCCTTAGCCGCGTCAATCAAGGCCTGATTAGAACGTAGAACGATATCATAAATTTCACGCTCCTCATCAGTAGTGTCACCAATATGGATAGTACGAGTCATATCGCTAACGTAGTGGTTGTAGTAACAACCAAAGTCCATAGTCAAGGTCTCACCAGATTGAATAACCTTTTCTGAAGCAACCCCGTGAGGCATAGCTGAACGGTAGCCTGAAGCAATGATAGACTCAAAGGAAATCCCTGAAGCTCCGTACTCGCGCATACGGAAATCTAAGAAGTTTGCTACTTGTAGCTCTGTTGTTTGACCTGGTTTAATGAAATCAAGCACATCTGTAAAGGCACGGTCTGAGATAGAACAAGCCTTACGGATAGTTGCCAATTCTTTTTCGTCCTTGATCATACGCAACTCTTCCATGAAGTTGCTTTGTGGTGACAAAGTGTAGCCTTCAAAAATCGCTTGAAGACCTTGGTAGTAAGCAAATGACACCTGATTATCAAAACCGATTGTTTCAAGGTTATCAGCCTCGATAATTTTAACAATATCCTTAAGTGGATCCTTACTTTCGATAATATCAAAGCCATGCACAGATTGTTTGGCAATGAGGGTATAACGTGAATCCGTTAAGAAGAGGCGACGATTCTTAGTAATGAAGACAGTCGCATTTGTCCCCCAGAAATCTGTTAAATAATAGATATTTTTTTGTCCTGTCACCAACAAGGCATCAAGGCCTGATTGGGAAAGTTTGGCATCAAATCGTTCAAGTCTACGTTGCATTATGAATTACTCCTTTGGTATTTTAGGTTAATTATACCAAATTTTCAGACTTTAAAGGATTAAATTGACATTTTAGATTGTTTTTTTGATGTCATAAAGAAAAAGCCAGATGAAACTCTGACTTTATTAGCATTATACAAAGGCTCGCTTTTCGTAGATAGTTGGTAATCATATTTGATAAATTCTTTTATTTCTCGACGTAGAAAATAGTCTGTTAGAAAAATTTCCCTAAAAGACTTATAAGCAGGTCTGTTAGATTCCTAAAAACTTGCTTAATTTGAGACATTAGGCTATTAACAGACTGGTCTGTATGATTAACTGTATTCTCACCACCATACTTGATAGTATCTTCAGAGGGGGATTCAGGTAAGGGATTTTCCGCCTTCTCTACTACCTCTGTTCCCTCTGGTGTCTCCGTTTTCTCAGTTTCTTCCTTAAAAACAGCCTGATAAATAGCTTGGGCATCTGGAGCACTGCCAAGATAGCCAGAAACCAATTGACCATTTTTGAGACGAATTACACTTGGAGTCCCTGGAATACCTAGCTTATCAAATAGTATTTTACGAGACTCACGGTCCAGCTGATCCGAATCTGTATTGTAATAAAGAAGCTGACCATCAATCAGGGTATTGAAATCCTTCAAAACTGGAGAATTTTGACGACAATAGTAGCAGGTTGGCCGGCCAACATAAAGGATATGGTCTCCGCCATCTTCAGTCAACATATTTGTGACATCACTATAAGAGACTGGCTTCAGGTTTTCAAGATTCTTTTCATAAGTTTCAACCGAAACCTCTTCGGACCTCACTTCTGTCTCAGCCACTCCTGTCTGTGATGATGGAAGAAGTGAATTTTCCTTTGTCTCACTATTAGATTCAGCCTTCTCAATCACTTGTTCGGAGGTTGTTTCGGAAGAAATCTGTACATTATCTACCTGACTATTCTCAACAAAATTATTGGATAATTCGATTGTAGATTCCTTAACATCTGGCTCATCCGCTGCTCCACTAAGCACTGCTAACTGGCAAGTACCTAAAACAAAACTCGCCATCAAAATAAATTGTATTTTCTTCATGTGTTCTCCTTATTTGTTTACTGTGTGACATCTTATCTTTTACCAATTAACAAAAGCAAGGGTACCATGACATTAATTACCATATTTCTCTCCTTTTTCTATTTAATTAGCACTTTAACAACTAGGTCCAAGCTATGAACTTCATTATAAGAGCTTAACAAGATAAAAAATAGTGACATAGATGTCACCATTCCATAGAATTAAAGACAAAAAGAAAAGGATAAGTATATAAACTCAACCTGAGACTATAGCAATTAGCAGAGAAAATCATTTCTCCTTGTCCTTACCCGCTACCCTAAGCGCAAACAAAGAAAAAGCTAGCGAAAGTGTTGACCAGACGAGACAATGGTCAATAAAGGCAACGCCTTCGGTGAAACTTAACGTAGCATTTATAATCACAATAAATAGCCAGACAATCACGATAACAATGCTTAAACTTCTAATAAGATTATTCTTCTGTTTATCCATATTACTCTTTCCCATATTTGGTACTCATGGTAACTTCTAATCACCATAAGGGTATTTTCTTTTCAACCACCATCTATTCCAACCCAATCGTTCAGGTAAGGTTTGAGGTCTAGATACAAAATCACCCCCTGTGACATTTTCTAAGGTTTCAGCAGTGAGCTCTTCGCCATATGCCTTAGTTCGCATTCTTATTTCTCCTTTCTTGTCAAAAATAAATACAGCAATAACCACTTGGACTATTCAAAAACTAGTTGTCTTGGTAACCTAGTGGGTTTGGCTATAAGGTCATTATAGGTTCTCTCTTTTCAAAAAAATAGTGACATAAATGTCACTATCTCTGAACACAAAAATCCAGGCCTTTATAGGACCTGTTACAAAACTTGTTTATTTCTACGGTGTTTCAGAATAAGATAAAAAATCACTTCAAAAAGGAGAAAAGTAAAATAAATTCCTAAAACGTAAAGCAAAGTTTCCCATTTATCTGTTGCTGATTGAAAATGGCCGTGATGATCCACTGTACGGATGCTAATCAAAAGACAAACATCTAGAAATAGGGCTAGAAGAATACCATTAAAGCCTATAAAAAAACGCTTTTTAACCATAGTCTGACTCCTGTATGTTTTTTTCTTAACCATAGAATAGCAAGCTCAACTTAAACCAGCCTAAAGCAAAAAAAAGACTCAAAGAGCCCTTTTTCCTTTATTTCAATTTTTCTTTCAAATATTGTCCTGTGTAGCTTTCTGGAACAGCGGCTACTTCCTCTGGAGTCCCTGTAGCTACGATGGTACCTCCACCGACACCGCCTTCAGGACCCAAATCAATGATATGGTCTGCGGTCTTGATAACATCCAGATTGTGCTCAATCACGAGAACAGTGTTGCCATCATCCGCAAAACGCTGAAGCACCTTCAAGAGACGTGCAATGTCATCTGTATGGAGACCCGTCGTAGGTTCATCCAGAATGTAGAAAGACTTACCAGTAGAGCGTTTGTGCAACTCACTAGCCAACTTCATACGTTGAGCTTCACCACCTGAGAGAGTTGTTGCTGGTTGTCCCAAGGTCACATACCCAAGCCCTACATCCTTGATCGTCTGCACCTTACGAGCAATCTTAGGAATAGCCGCAAAGAAGTCAACCGCGTCATCAACTGTCATATCTAGAATCTCCGCGATATTTTTCCCTTTATAACGAACCTCTAGGGTCTCAGAATTATAGCGTGTGCCATGACAAACCTCACAAGGGACATAAACATCAGGCAAGAAATGCATCTCAATCTTGATAATACCATCACCAGAGCAGGCTTCACAACGGCCACCCTTGACATTGAAAGAGAAACGCCCCTTCTTATAACCTCGAATCTTGGCCTCATTGGTTTGAGCAAACAGATCACGAATATCGTCAAAGACGCCTGTGTAAGTCGCTGGATTAGAACGAGGTGTACGCCCAATTGGACTTTGGTCAATATCAATCAAACGTTCGATATGCTCGATTCCTGTCACTGATTTGTGTTTACCTGGCTTCTCACTATTGCGATTGAGCTCTTGGGCAATTTTTTTCTTGAGAACTCCGTTAACCAAAGTCGATTTTCCTGAACCAGAAACACCTGTGACTGCAATCAACTTTCCAAGTGGAAACTTGACAGATACATTCTTAAGGTTATTTTCGCTAGCTCCTGTAACCTCGATAAAACGACCATTACCTACACGACGTTCTGTCGGTACAGGAATTGATTTAGCACCTGACAAATATTGCCCGGTGATTGATTTCTTGTTCTTAGCCACTTCCTCTGGGGTTCCAGAGGCCATGATTTGACCACCAAAGGCACCAGCACCAGGTCCCACATCGATAAGCCAGTCAGCCTCACGCATAGTATCTTCATCATGCTCCACCACAATCAAGGTATTGCCCAAGTCACGCATCTTTTTAAGACTTGAAATCAAGCGATCATTGTCACGCTGATGAAGCCCAATAGAAGGCTCATCCAACACATATAGGACTCCAGAAAGGTTAGAGCCAATCTGTGTCGCCAAACGGATACGCTGACTCTCACCACCTGAAAGGGTTCCAGCCATACGAGAGAGAGTCAAATAATTAAGACCTACATTATTTAAGAAAGTCAAGCGATCCTTGATTTCCTTAACAATTGGACGAGCGATTACTCCCTCATTTTCACCCAATTCAAGGTTATCGATCTCCTTAAGATGATCTGAAATAGACAAATCAGAGATTTGACCAATATTGAGGCCATTCTCGCCACCAACACGAACTGAGAGTGCTGCTTCGTTAAGACGATAGCCATGACAAGTTGGACATGACAGCTCATTCATATAACCTCTCATGACATTGCGAGTGAAATCACTATTGGTCTCGTGGTAGCGACGATTGATATTAGTCACAACCCCTTCAAAAGGAATGTCAATATCACGCACCCCACCAAAATCATTAACATAATGGAAATGGAATTCACGATCCCCAGATCCGTAGAGAATCAAATCTTGTTCTTCTTTTTTAAGATCTTCAAATGGCGTATCCATATCCACGCCGAACTGCTCCATAGCCTGCTCAAGCATGGCTGGATAGTAGTTGGACGAAATAGGATTCCAAGGCGCCAGAGCACCTTCACGTAAGGTCTTACTAGCATCAGGGATAACCAAATCCATATCAACTTCCAGTTTATTACCCAAACCATCACAGGTCGGACAAGAGCCGAATGGCGCATTGAATGAAAAGAGACGAGGTTCTAACTCTGGCACTGTGAAGCCACAAACCGGACAAGAATAATGTTCTGAGTAAAGCAGCTCATTATCATCCATGGTATCCACAATCAAGTAGCCATCTGCTAAACGTAGGGCCGCCTCAACCGAATCAAAGAGACGACTACGGATACCATCCTTATTCACCAAGCGGTCTACAACCACTTCGATATTATGCATCTTAGACTTAGACAACTCTGGCACTTCTGTGACATCGTAAATCTCACCATCTACACGAACACGAACATAACCGTCCTTTTGTACACGCTCAAAAACGGCCTTGTGTTGCCCTTTTCTACGACGAACAATCGGTGCCAAAATTTGCATACGTGTACGCTCAGGAAGAGCTAGAACCTCGTCCACAATCTGTTCTACAGAGGACGACTGAATGGCTCCATGACCGTTAGGACAATAAGGGACACCCACACGCGCATACAGGAGACGAAGATAGTCATTAATCTCTGTTGCCGTTCCGACCGTCGAACGAGGGTTTTTGCTTGTTGTTTTCTGGTCAATGGAGATGGCAGGACTCAAACCATCAATCGAGTCCACATCAGGTTTCTCCATATTTCCCAAAAACTGGCGGGCATAAGCCGAGAGACTTTCAACATAACGACGTTGCCCCTCTGCATAGATGGTATCAAAGGCCAAGGAAGACTTACCAGAACCTGACAAACCCGTCACCACCACCAGTTTATCACGCGGAATCTCCACATCGATATTTTTTAAATTGTGAGCTCTTGCTCCATGAATCACTAACTTATCTTGCATATTTTTAAGAGGCCCTAGCCCAAAAGCTACTGCCGCTCCTTTCTACAGACGGATGGAAAATCCATCCCGACTTTCTCTCATAATTATAACAAAATTTCAATTTATCCAGCCCAAAAATGTTTCAAATGTAGTATAATGGTGGAGTGTCTAAAAAAGGCAAGGAACATCATCCCAAGCCTCTTTTGACAGCACTAAAAAAGCTAAGAGCAGTGTTTATTGGACTTAAAAGCGATTGTAAAAATCCTTTTATAATCAAGACGCCAGCGCTTACTTAATGACGAAGGAGGGGTTCCCATTGAAACAAATGTTCTTATCCACCGGAAAAGAATTCAAAGAAATTGAAACATTCGAGCCTGGTGCTTGGATTCATTTGGTGAACCCTTCCCAAGAAGAAGCCATGAAGGTCGCAGAACGGTTTAACATTGATATTCAAGACCTCCGCGCCCCTCTGGACGTGGAAGAAACTTCACGTATCGATGTCGAAGATGACTACACCCTGATTCTGGTCGACGTCCCAACCCAAGAAGAGCGTAATAACAAAAGCTACTACGTCACTATTCCATTGGGTATCATCGTTACTGATGAGGTGGTTGTTACTACCTGTCTTGAGGACATCAGTCTCATGGATAACTTCCTCAACCACCGTGTACGTAACTTCTACACCTTCATGAAGACCCGTTTTGTCTTTCAGATTCTCTATCGCAATGCTCAACTTTACCTAACCGCCCTACGTTCTATCGACCGTCAGAGTGATAAATTGGAAGCTCAGTTGGAAAATGCGACTAAAAACGAGCACTTGATTGACATGATGGAATTGGAAAAATCCATTGTCTATCTAAAAGCCTCACTTAAGATGAATGAGCGAATTGTCAAAAAGCTAACAGGTAACGCCTCTAGCTTGAAAAAATATATCGAGGACGAGGATCTCTTGGAAGATACACTGGTCGAAACCCAACAGGCCATTGAGATGGCAGGCATCTATGAAAATGTCTTGAATGCCATGGCTGAAACCTCTGCCTCTATCATTGGCAATAACCAGAACACTATCATGAAAACACTCGCTCTCATGACTATGGCTCTGGATATCCCAACCGTTATCTTCTCCGCCTACGGTATGAACTTTAAAAACAATTCTATGCCACTAAACGATTTAGATAACGCCTTTTGGGTCATCTTCTTCATGGCAGCCTTCGGGTCATCCTGCGTTGTTATCTACTTTATCAGGAAAAAATGGTTCTAACATAGAGCCTCTTCTTTTCCCTAAACTACAAAACTAAAAAATAATACTATTTATCGAAAGGTCATCTCATGGACATCCAAAAACTCACCAAGAAAAACCAAGAATTTATCCACATCGCAACTAACCAACTCATCAAAGATGGTAAATCAGACCAAGAAATCAAAGACATTCTTGGCAATGTCATTCCTGAACTTATCGAAAATCAGAAAAAAGGAATTACAGGACGTGGACTCCTTGGTGCTCCAACTGTTTGGGCTGCTAGTTTCTCTCCTGAAAAACACCAAAAACCTGAAACTGGTAAGCCTAACAAAGAAGTGCCAGAAACAGATAAAACACCTTGGAAGATGTGGCTTGATACCTCTCTCTTCCTTCTAGCCATCGTTGCAATCATGAACGCAATCTTTGGTTTCTCAGGTACACAAACTAGCTACGGTCTCACAACCCTTCTTTCAGTGTCATTCATTGGAGGCCTTGCTATGTATACCCCTTATCACTACATCTACCGTCACAATAACAAACCAAAAGAAGAACGTCCAAAATGGTGGTTCAGCATGACCGTCATCACACTCTCTTTTATTGCATGGTTTGCTCTCTTCAGTCTTACAGCCCTTCTTCCAAGCTACCTCAACCCTGGTCTTTCACCAATTGTGATCCTTATCATTGGTGTCATCGCTGGTGTTGCCAAATACTTCTTCAAACGTCACTACAACGTTCAAAGTACTTACGCACCTGCATCTTAATCAATCTCAACCTCAAGCACCCATAAGGGTGCTTTTTTACGTCAGAAATCTTGACACAGTTGGCTATTCTATACTAAAATGTTAAAGTTAATAGACAAAAGAAAGAATTCCAATAGATGCGTATCAAATTCCCTCTACTAATCATTGCTGGCTGCCTACTACTTATGGCTTGTGACCACAAGAATACTCAGAAAAACCATCAAGCTTACTATAGTTTTAACAATGTGACGACTTCCACTCAGGAAAAACAGCTGGCAAAAGCCTTAAAAAGCAAAGGCATCCCGACAAAAGACTGGGACAATCTAGCCCCTTATATTGCTCGTTACAATCAGGAAAATACAAACCTCCAACCTGTTGTCAAAAAATGGACCCAAAGTAAAATCGGCAAGGATCAAAATCAATTCGTCACCTTCCTTAATGAAAAAACTTTCGAAGATAACAAATCACATTTTACTGATGACTTAAACTGCCGACGAACATCGTTCCTCCTTCTTCATGATCTTATTACAAGTTCAGAGGACCTCACCAAATTGGACCTCCCCCTTCAAAACGAATTTATAGATCTTAAGTCACGCCACAAAGAGCTAACTGCCAAGGATCAAGCTCTCTATAGTCTCCTCTTTGGGGATAATATCAGCTATCAGTCTACAGACGATCTCCTTAAAGCTTGGAAAAAAGCTGGGCTCAAGTTTCCAGAGAAGGTTAAACTCCTATCGGTCTTTCAAAATAGCCCTGGTGATGTCAGCAATTTCCACACGGCTATAGCTTACGAAAAAGACGGCAGTATCTATGTCTTTGAAAAACAGGACCCTACACTTCCTTACAGGTGGAGTCGCTTCAACAATTGGGCAGACATCAAAACACACTGGTTATCCAACCGCTTCAAGGTCTTCAAAGACAATGTCGATATCCTCGTTAACGACCAAAAATTTGATGATTTCTTAGAAAACACACTCTATATACCACAAAACAACCAACTAGCTTCTCAAGACGAATGAGAAGGCCAGTTGGTTTTTCTTTTTTCCCCAAAATATAAAACAAAACCCTCCTCTGTCAGTCCTAGAAAGGACAAAAGCCTACATTGATCAAGTGAGCAGAAAAAAAACACCCTCAGTCGAGGGTATTATTTTTAGTCTTCGTTTACGTAAGGCATAAGTGCCATAACGCGAGCGCGTTTAATCGCTGTTGTTACTTTACGTTGGTTTTTAGCTGAAGTTCCTGTTACACGACGTGGAAGAATTTTACCACGTTCTGAAACGAAACGGCTAAGAAGCTCAGTATCTTTGTAATCAACATATTCGATTTTGTTAGCTGCGATGTAATCAACTTTTTTACGGCGTTTGAATCCGCCACGACGTTGTTGAGCCATGTTTATTTCTCCTTTATATATTTAATTCGTTTTGTCCATTCTTAGAATGGGAGATCGTCATCTGAAATATCCATTGGATTTGAATTACCAAATGGACTCTCATCACGACCGAAGTTTGGTGTAGATTGTGCAGGTTGTGATCCACCAAATGAACCACCAGTTGAAGCTCCACCACCGAATGAATTTGAATTATCAAATCCTCCAGCGTTGTAAGAACCACCACTGTGACCTTCACGTGCCGCACGGCTTTCCAACATTTGGAAATTATCAGCGACAACTTCAGTTACGTAAACACGTTGACCTTGTTGATTTTCATAGTTACGAGTCTGAATACGACCTGTAATTCCAATCAATGCGCCTTTCTTAGCCCAGTTAGCCAAATTTTCAGCTTGCTGGCGCCAGATAACACAGTTAATAAAGTCTGTTTCACGTTCACCATTAGCACCCTTGAAGTTACGGTTAACCGCAAGGCTAAATGTTGCAACAGCAACGTTGCTTGGTGTATAACGAAGTTCCGCATCACGGGTCATGCGACCAACGAGTACGACATTATTAATCATAATTTACCTTCTTACGCGTCAAGTTTAACGATCATGTGACGAAGAATGTCACCGTTGATTTTTGAAAGACGGTCGAACTCGTTAAGAGCTGCATCGTCGTTTGCTTCAACGTTAACAACGTGGTAAAGTCCTTCACGGAAATCTTGGATTTCGTATGCAAGACGACGTTTTTCCCAATCTTTTGATTCAACAACAGTTGCACCGTTGTCAGTCAAGATAGAATCGAAACGTGCTACCAAAGCGTTTTTAGCTTCTTCTTCAATGTTTGGACGAATGATATAAAGAATTTCGTATTTAGCCATTGATATTTTCCTCCTCTTTTGGTCTAATGACTCATGGTCTTTCGCCACGAGTAAGTGAGGTGCACTCACAAGATATAATTCTACCAAAGTTTGAAGGATAATGCAAGGGAAAAGTGAATAGATAGAAATTTGAATCGCTAAGAAAAAAATTAAGCCTTATGAGTCGTCTTTTCTCCGGCCAAACTTCATGCTAAAATAAGAGAATGCTTTATCATAAAAAGAAATTAGGAGAAAAACTAGGGCTTCCAACCTTTAACCACTACTATAATATTCCTATTACTTCCCTAGAATATGATTTAAAAAACTTAGGTCCGAGTGACGTCTACATTATCACTTTCAAACAGGACAATAACCTCTTTGTTGTTGACATAACACATCAGCTTGGTCATACCAGTCATTTTGATACCGTCTCCCTCTTTGAACTAGACAAGCTCTTATCTGGTATCGCTGCTGTTCCTTTAGCCGCTGTCCAAAGCATACAAATCTTGTCCTTTCCAGACAAGTTACACTCTTTGAACCCTAGTCAACGTCTAAAAAATCTCGTTGCTCTTTACTACAAGGATGCAGAAATCATGCGTTACCTCAAGACGACTAAAAATACCGGTGATCAGGTGACAAGATATCAATTAGAGGCTGAACGACTAGAAAGACAAGGTAAGAGTTTTGACTTCTTCAAGTACGTCAGCCGTGGCAAAATACGAGAAGAAGACGGTCTATCGGAAGTGTCTAGCAAGGACTACGACTTCATTCCTGATTTCCACCCCTTCTTAACCTCACCAAGAAGCCAGCAGGTTTTAAGCGTACCAGTAACCTACTTTGATGACAAAACGAAACAGACCGCCAAAATAGACATCATGGGGTGGTATATCAAGGACCAGCAACTTAAGATTCGTTGGAAACCCAAATACATGCGCAAACGTCGATGGCGCTCATCACGTATCTCAGTTGATATCGTGACCGACAACTACTTCTTCCAAGGACAAATCTATAGAGACAGTAGTGCCCCCATATTTCTGAACAACCTAAACTTCGATAGTAAAATTCCTAAGAGTTTCCTACCACATCTTAAAAATCAATACCAAATCTTTACTACTCTAGTAAAAGAACAAAAAAGGCTTGCTCTCCTACGGAAGGTTCGGTTAAACAAAAAGGACTAAGAGTCTCTCACTAAAATCCACTAATATTCAACATATCAAAAAGCTCATTCTTACACGCTAGAATGAGCTTTTAAGATTCTTCAATTGTCATTAGAACATCCTTTTGGAATTTCGTAAAAAATATTTTCATAAGGAGGAGTCATTGTGTGTCACCATTTTTATACCTAGCAATCATAGATTACCTCCATCAACTTACAAATAACTTTTATGTATTGTAAATTTTCTATTACATTGGTATCACTCCCTAAGCTATTTTATGCAATAACTTGAAGTGTCTCCATTTTTATAACGTCCTAAATTCATCATCATAGTAATCACCTCTGATTCGTATGATTGAGACCTATCTCCCCATTGACCACTCAATGAGGTTTACTTGTCGCCGTTCTTATAACGACTTACATCAAACATCAACATAAGCGTCACCTCGGTACTTTGTTACAAGATTTAAGCATTTAACTTTTGTCGATAGATTACTCATTTGGCATTGGTATCACTCCTTAAGCTATTTTACGCAACAACTTAAGTGTCTCCATTTTTATACCTACTAACATTTCTCATGAGCTTTACCTCACTTTTTGACGTTAATCTTGAGTTTAGCTTTCGATTTCTGGTGGTATCACTCCCTTGTAGCTATTTTATGCAACATTATTAATCGCCGTTTTTATACCTACTCATATTTTTCATGAACTCACCTCGTTCATCTTAAGAATATAGGATTTACGTCTCGTATGGCATGGGTATCACTCCTTAGGCTATTTTACGCAACAACCTATGTGTCTCCATTTTTATACCTACTAACATTTCTCATGAGCTTTACCTCACTTTTCTTAAGTTAACAGATTTGAGTTTGGCTTTCGACTTCTGGTGGTATCACTCCCTTGTAGCTATTTTATGCGACTGAATTAATCTCCGTTCTTGTAACGCCCTACTGTCATGCGGTCACGCTCCTCAGAGATGATTGGTAAAGTTATTTGTTTTGCCTACTGTTTTGTTTAGAGATCTTAGTCTCCGTTTTTGTACCTTGAAATATTTACTCTCACCATGGCTTTTTCCTCCTTGATGAATTCTTATCTTCTTTACACTTTTAGTATAATGTAAACGCTTACTTTTGTCAATCCTTTTGTCGGGAAAACGCATAATTTTTTGAAAAAAGATTTCTTTGCTACAATAGAGACATGTTAGATTTAAAAGAATACGGCATTGTCATGTGGGATGCTGAGAAAATCGCATCTTTTCGTCGCACCCTCCTGGACTGGTACGATCGAGAGAAACGAGACCTCCCCTGGCGTAGGACTAGAAACCCATACTATATCTGGGTCAGTGAAATCATGCTACAACAAACCCAGGTTCAGACTGTTATTCCCTATTACGAGCGCTTTTTAGACTGGTTCCCAACAGTTAAAGATTTGGCCGAAGCTCCAGAAGAGAAGCTTCTCAAAGCTTGGGAGGGACTAGGTTACTATTCACGTGTCCGAAACATGCAAAAGGCTGCGCAACAAATCATGGATGACTTTGATGGTCAGTTTCCAGATACATATGAAAACATTGCCAAACTCAAGGGCATCGGACCCTATACTGCTGGTGCTATTTCTAGCATCGCTTTTGGGCTCCCAGAACCTGCTGTTGATGGTAATGTTATGCGAGTTATGGCTCGTCTCTTTGAAGTTAACTACGATATCGGAGACGCCAAAAATCGTAAGATTTTCCAAGCGATTATGGACATTTTGATTGACCCTAATCGTCCAGGTGACTTTAACCAGGCGCTTATGGACCTTGGGACTGACATCGAATCAGCTAAAAATCCAAGACCCGACGAAAGCCCTATTCGCTTTTTCTGTGCAGCCTATCTCAATGGAACCTATGACAAATACCCCATCAAATTGCCAAAGAAAAAGCCTAAACCTATGCAAATTCAGGCTTTTATTATCAGAAATGCAAAGGGTGAATTTCTGATCGAAAAAAATATCGAAGGGCGTCTGCTAGGTGGTTTCTGGTCCTTCCCTATCGTGGAAACAGACTTTATTGGCCAACAGCTCAGCCTTTTTGAAAAGGATGATAGTATTCTCGAGACAGTCTCTCAAAAGGCTATTTTTGAGAAAAATTATGCCCTCAAACCAGAGTGGACAAACAATAGCTTTACACCCGTAAAGCATACCTTCAGCCACCAAAAATGGACCATCGAAATGGTGGAAGGCAACGTTAAGAACGATAAACCTACTTCCGATAAGGAGCTACGCTGGGTGGCTAGTCAAGACTTTGACCAGTTCCCAATGGCCACACCACAGAAGAAGATGATTAAAACTTATGAAGACAGTAAAAAAGGATAGCATTGGGTGCTACCCTTTTTCTTATACATCAAGTTTATCGTGCTTACGGCCTCGCAAAGCAAGGTATACTTTTGAAAGAACTACTCCCAAAAAGATATAAAACAATTCCAAATAAGTCACATTTTTTGACATCAAAAATTCAATCATACCCAACACAACGCTCCGTAACTTACTGCTCCTCCAGCTAATCCCAATAAAGCTCCTCCTGGGCCACTAGTGATAAGACCCGTGATACTTGTTCCGAGGGCTGCCTTAGCTGCATTGTTCCAACTACATCCACCACCTACAACCACTGATAATTCCTGATGTGTCAATACTTGTTGTGTCATTTCTGATGTTTTCAATATATTTTCTCCTTATTAATACTAATTTTTCTATTTATGGTAATTGTGAGTTGCAAATCTCTTAGTGTCCTCACTAATCACTAAGAGATATCCTAAAATTAACTGTCTATTCTATCTCCTTTCATTTTAAAGACAACTGTCGCTAGCTCTCAGTTATATCCTTAAGTTATGCTTTTATTATAGGTAAGATGGCCAATAAAAAATAGTGACATAAATGTCACTATGGAGGACAAAAAAGCCGAAACGTTTAAGTTTCGGCTTGAAAATTATTAATCGACTTTATAGAAGAAGTAACTGTCGTCTGTGGTGCCATAAAGTGACTGCCCACCCCAGATACGATCCTTACTTTTATCTGACTGATCATCAGCTTTCTCATTTGGTGATGACATTACAGAACCAGTCAAAGATACTCCTTTGGGTAAGAATGCTATTGCTCCTCCGCCAACTCCAACACCAGATTTCGGACCTGTACTCGATTTAAGGTAACCATCAGTCACTTTAGAATTTTCAACATCTACTCTTTCTGTATCACTAACCAATCCGTTCTTGTCAAAGGTCATTGTATAGCCTTTACCGTTCTTCCAAGTTCCAGCGATACTTGAGAAATCACCATTCTGAATAGCATTGATATCCATACCAGTCTCTTTGTTTGATTTGCTGTCGCTACTGCTTGCTTCTGTCTCGTCACTACTTGAGTCGTCAAAATCATGCCAATCTTCGGAAGACAAATCCAGAGTCTGAGCGTCACCTAAGCCAACCTTACTTGCACCATCAGTTGTCTCAGACATACTGAAATCAACCGATTGAAGTTGGTTAAAGGCGCCATCCTTGATTTCATAGGTCTCAGCCTTGGCCTCAGGTCTCATACGCTGGAATTGTTGGCAGTAAATCGTACCATCTTTATAAAATTTCATGGTACTCAAGTAACCACCCTTGGCAAAGGTTCCAGCACTTATAGCAAAAACAGGCTTGTCATCGTTATCAAGATAATATAGCGCATGAACACTATCAGGAGTACCAATCAAAAGCTCAGCCGAGCCATCATCATTGATATCTACATAGCTATATTGAACTTTTTCACCCACTCTATTGGCTTCAAAAATCGTATTAGTTGAATAAGCTTCCTCAGTTGAGAGGTTGCTTGGAACAGCTGATGTATCGCCGTTCAGAGCAATAGGGCGATAGAGATCCAAGACTGAAGCATAGAGCTCATCGTAGCTCACTTCCTCCGTTTCAGATGAATCACCACTCACTTGTTCAGACTTAGAAGTGCTGTCGCCTGAGCCTGAACCACCCGTATTTGTTGCGTTACAAGCTGTCAGCAAGAACAAACTTGATAAGAGCGCAAATCCTGTTAATTTCTTTTTCATAACTATCCTTTCATAAGAAACGACCTAATATAAATATTAAATCATTTAAATCTCTCTGACATTATGTTAACAATTGTATGGTTGATAAGTCAAGTATTTTTTGAAAAATTAATTTATATTTATT
>OKVU01000177.1_pt1 | contig 39144 bp, 43 predicted proteins | sample 1606901 | NCBI WGS metagenome assembly OKVU01 (sample SAMN03281017, study PRJEB24777) | human gut metagenome | isolation source: fecal sample PR221 from 1 month old male Chinese infant, caesarean... | reverse complement strand
GAATTTGCCTGGCGGCTTTAGCGCGGTGGTCCCACCTGACCCCATGCCGAACTCAGAAGTGAAACGCCGTAGCGCCGATGGTAGTGTGGGGTCTCCCCATGTGAGAGTAGGGAACTGCCAGGCATCAGACAAGTAAGAAGCCCATCCTTACGGATGGGCTTTTTGCGTTTTCACGCTTTAATTTATTACCAGACACTTTTCCTCCTGATGGTAACCTTCCTTATCGCCCTAACCAGCGCATAACAAATGCCGAAATCTGCGCTATATCATTGATATCTAAAAGCGGAACATCCACGGTCAGCGGGACATCACTGGCGATAGCGATGACATGTTTATCGATAATAAGTTCTTCTTCTCTGTGTCCGCAGCCCTGACGAAACAGTAAGATCTTAGCGACTGCTTCGTGCTTAAAGCCCTCAACGAGCACCAGATCCAGCGTAGAAGCATCCATTCGGCTGACCAGATACGCTAAATTAAGCTCCGGCTCATCCGGCGTTTCGGTCATTAAGGCCCAGCGTTGCGAACTGGCCACAATCGTTTGTGCTGCACCGGCTTTACGTAACTCGTAACTGTCCTTACCGGGCTTATCAACGTCCATATTATGATGGGTATGCTTAATCAGACCGGGGCGGATCCCTTGCTCGCATAATGCAGGAATCAGCTTTTTTAGTAGCGTCGTCTTTCCGGTACCACTCCAGGCGGCAATAGCCAGTGCGGGTATCATACTTTCTCCTGCCAGCGCGCCAGATCTTCTGGTGTATTCACATTCACAAAGCTTTCCTTTGTATCGCTAAAGTCGACGGAATGCCCTCCGACTTCACGCATAAAAACCATGACCCGGCGTTCTCCTCGGTTAAGGTAGTCTTGCAGTTGCGGCGCGTTGATACGGTTCACCAGGGCAATCGTTGGATGGTCACGTTCACCATCATGCACCCACACCGGATTTGTGCTCTTACATTCTGCACTTAATCGCTCAAGCAGATTGTCCGGAATGTAAGGTGTGTCGCAAGGAGAGAACAGAAACCACTCACTCTCGCACTGCTGCATAACAGACAGCATACCTGCCAGTGGACCGGGGAAATCAACCAGTTGATCCTGGTACACGGGTAAGCCGCTTGCCCGGTAGCTTTCCAGATTACGGTTTGCACTGATCACAATGTGCCCCACCTGAGGCGCCATCGCGTGTGCGACGTATTCCCACAGCGGTTTTCCTTTTAGCACCAGTAATCCTTTATCCTGACCTCCCATCCGCGAGGCTTTACCGCCTGCGAGTATCACACCTGTTACCACACCCTTTTTAATCAACCTTATCGCCTCTTTTATTGTGGGTTTGACCCTGATAACGTGTCTGTACCAAGAGTAAGGAGCACCACCATGAAATGTAAACGCCTGAATGAAGTTATCGAACTCCTCCAGCCTGCGTGGCAGAAAGAACCAGAATTAAGTCTGATGCAATTTTTACAGAAACTGGCGAATGAATCAGGTTATGAGGGAGAGCTTACCGATTTAAGTGACGACATTCTGATTTATCACCTGAAAATGCGTGACTCAGAGAAAGATGCGGTAATTCCGGGTATTAAGAAAGATTATGAAGAAGATTTTAAAACTGCTTTGCTCCGCGCACGTGGCGTAATTAAAGAGTAAAAGCTTGTAAGTGAAGCCACCGAAAGCGCAGTGAAATGATATCCTCAATCATTCGGCTTTATTTGCGGATAATGGGATGAACCATAACGCTTTTACTTTCCAGACTCTCCATCCTGACACGATCATGGATGCGTTGTTTGAGCGGGGAATTCGGGTCGACTCCGGTCTTACTCCTCTTAACAGCTATGAGAACCGTGTTTACCAGTTTCAGGACGAAGACCGTCGCCGTTATGTGGTGAAGTTCTACCGTCCTGAACGCTGGTCCGCAGAACAAATCCAGGAAGAACATCGATTTGCGCTGGATCTTCTGGGTGATGAAGTTCCTGTTGCCGCACCGCTCGCCTTCGACAATCAAACCTTACTGACCCATCAGGGGTTTTATTATGCGGTTTTCCCGAGCGTCGGGGGGCGTCAGTTCGAAGCAGATAATCTGGATCAAATGGAATGGGTTGGCCGCTATCTTGGTCGCCTGCATCAAACCGGCCGTAAGGCACTATTCGTCCACCGTCCGGATATGAGGGTGAAGGAGTATCTTCTTGAGCCTCGTCAGGTCTTTGAAGATTCTGCGCTTATCCCAGCCTCGTTGAAAGACAGTTTCTTACGTGCCGCCGATCAGCTTATCGAAGCCGTCATGGCGCACTGGCATAATCGTTTTACCAATCTGCGCTTACATGGCGACTGTCATGCCGGGAATATACTCTGGCGCGATGGTCCGCTGTTTGTGGATCTGGATGACGCCCGTAATGGCCCGGCGATTCAGGATCTCTGGATGTTGTTGCATGGCGACAAAGCCGAGCAGCGCATGCAACTTGAGATGATTATCGAGGCCTATGAAGAATTCTGCGAATTTGATACGGCCGAACTCAGCCTTATTGAACCGCTTCGCGCTATGCGCCTGGTTTACTATCTGGCGTGGATTATCCGTCGCTGGGATGATCCTGCTTTTCCCAAAAACTTCCCGTGGTTAACTGGGGAAGATTACTGGCGCGATCAGACGGCGACTTTTCTTGGGCAGGTAAAGGCGTTGCAAGAACCGCCTCTACAATTAATGCCGATTTACTAATGTGTGACACATCCTGGAGAGATTTAATCATGAAGAAAATTTGGCTGGCGCTGGCAGGAATGATTCTGGCTTTTAGCGCTTCGGCAGCACAATTTACCGATGGTAAACAGTACATTACGCTCGATAAACCGGTTGCTGGCGAACCACAAGTCCTGGAGTTTTTCTCATTCTATTGCCCGCACTGTTACGACTTTGAACATGTGTGGCATGTTGCGGATGCTGTAAAACAGAAGCTGCCGGAAGGCACTAAAATGACGAAATACCATGTTGAGTTCCTTGGCCCGTTAGGCAAAGAGATGACTCAGGCATGGGCTGTTGCAATGGCCCTTGGCGTGGAAGACAAAATCACCGCACCGATGTTTGAGGCCGTGCAGAAAACACAAACCGTTCAGTCTGTTGCTGATATCCGTGATGTCTTCATCAAAGCCGGCGTTAAAGGTGAAGAGTACGATGCGGCATGGAATAGCTTTGTTGTGAAATCACTGGTTGCACAACAAGAGAAAGCGGCTGCTGACTTGCAGTTACAGGGTGTTCCGGCCATGTATGTTAACGGCAAATATCAGTTGAATATGCAAGGCATGGATACCAGCAGCATGGATATCTTCGTACAGCAGTATGCTGACACTGTTCGATACCTTGTTGAGAAGAAGTAATACCATCAACGCCGGTCACTGACCGGCGTTGTTATATTCACGTTTGATTGCGTCAATTTGCTGGTCTTTCTCGCTCCATAACGCATTTAGCCACTGCTGAAAACCACGCTTAAAATTCTTATCGTTAACGTAATCGCCATGCAAATCTTCGTTAACCGATAACAAATTTACGCGAACAACAATGCGCGTTAACTTCCCGCTTAGCATATCAAAAAACGGTTTTTTGTCGTTTTCCGGATAGCAGAGCGTAACATCAAGCAATTTATCGAATTGCTTGCCCAAAACGCCGAGAGCCATCGCTATCCCTGCTGCCTTAGGGGGGAGCAGGTTATTGAATGCCGATCGTGTCTCGATACGTTTTTCATCGGTAAAGCGTGAACCTTCAACGAAATTCACAATGGTTGTCGGATGCAGACGAAACTTCTCGCAGGAACGGCGCGTGGTCTCTACATCTTTACCGCGCCGCTCGGGATGGCGTATCAGGTAACCCCGCGAATAGCGACGCATAAACGGCATATCCAGAGCCCAGCAGGCCAGCCCAATAAAGGGAACCCAGGCCAACTGTTGCTTAAGAAAGTATTTATTCATCGGGATATGTTTGCGGAAAAGCACGCACAGCACCACGATATCTGCCCAGCTATGGTGGTTGCAGATAAGCAGGTACCAGTTCTTTTTGTTCAGCCCTTCCAGGCCTTCAATATCCCATTGGAGATGCGGGTTAAGGTGCAGCAGCCAGGCCAGTCCTTCACACCAGCAATACATCATAAAATTACAAAATGCAGAGATAGCGCGCCACAGTACCGGAATCGGCAGTAATAGCTTAAGAATACCGGCGATAATGATCGGTACAGAACAGAAGATAGTCACCAGGATGGTGAGTATGACACTCAATACCAGAGTGCATACAACGAGAAGTCTCGACATAGTTAATTTATTCAAATGGTTAATCACAGCATGCACATCATGGCGCATGCAAGGCGCTGATCTTATCAGAAAACACTTCATATGATTGGGTAAAGGTTAGCCTTAGTGTGCGGTCGTAAGGTGTTGTGCTAAATCAAATTACTTTTTCTTATATCCACATGGAGCAAATTGTCACCAAAAGGCAATAATGATCGTTTCTCTTTTTTTAATCTATTGAAAAATAAGGATACTTACTTTTCTGCGATCGGGAAAAATGCACAATAATCCAGTCCTTAAGAAATAATTCACAAACTTATCCACAGGAATGTATGGGAAGCGATCCCGCAGATCGTGAAATCTTTTTCGGCAAATGCGGTGAAAAACTGATGTTTTCGCCCGTCTGTGGCATCCTTTAGCCATAAATTGATAAACAGGCACGGACATCATGGTTCAGATCCCAGAAAACCCACTTATCCTTGTTGACGGCTCTTCCTATCTCTACCGCGCATACCATGCGTTTCCGCCGCTGACTAACAGTGCAGGCGAGCCTACTGGCGCTATGTACGGCGTCCTGAATATGCTGCGCAGTCTGATCCTGCAGTATCAGCCGACACATGCCGCAGTGGTGTTTGATGCGAAGGGCAAAACGTTCCGTGACGAACTGTTTGAGCACTATAAATCTCACCGTCCGCCAATGCCGGACGATCTGCGCGCGCAGATCGAGCCATTGCATGAAATGGTCAAAGCGATGGGACTACCGCTGCTGGCCGTTTCGGGCGTAGAGGCTGACGATGTTATCGGCACGCTGGCGCGCGAAGCCGAAAAAGCAGGGCGTCCGGTCCTGATCAGTACCGGCGATAAAGACATGGCTCAGTTGGTAACGCCAGGTATTACGCTTATCAACACCATGACCAATACTGTCCTGGGGCCAGAAGAGGTCGTAACCAAATACGGTGTGCCGCCGGGGTTGATCATCGATTTCCTCGCTTTAATGGGCGACTCTTCAGATAACATTCCCGGTGTTCCGGGCGTGGGCGAAAAAACCGCACAGGCGTTATTACAAGGGCTTGGTGGCCTGGATACGCTGTACGCCGAGCCGGAAAAGATTGCCGAACTCTCTTTCCGTGGCGCCAAAAATATGGCGGCGAAGCTGGAGCAAAATAAAGAGGTGGCTTACCTCTCTTATCAACTGGCGACCATTAAAACGGATGTTGAGCTGGAGCTGACCTGCGAACAGTTGGAAGTTCAACAACCGATAGCAGATACGCTACTCAACCTATTTAAAAAATATGAATTCAAGCGCTGGATTACAGATCTGGAAGGCGGTAAATGGCTCCAGGCAAAAGGCGCTAAACCGGCCACGAAGCCGCAAGAGACGGTTGTCGTTGAAGCTGAGGCCGAAGTGTCTGCTGCGGTCCTGTCGTTTGATAACTACGTCACCATCCTTGATGAGGACGTGTTAAACGAGTGGATTGCGAAACTCAAAAAAGCGTCAGTGTTTGCCTTCGATACCGAAACGGACAGTCTGGATAACATCAGCGCTAATCTGGTGGGGCTCTCGTTTGCGACCGAACCTGGGGTAGCAGCTTATGTTCCGGTCGCGCATGATTACCTGGATGCACCAGCCCAGATTTCGCGCGATCGGGCGCTCGAATTACTGAAAGACCTGCTTGAAGATGAGAAGGTCCAAAAAGTGGGGAAGAACCTCAAATATGACCGTGGCATTTTGCAGAATTATGGCATTGAGCTGCGTGGCATTGCCTTTGACACCATGCTGGAATCCTACACGCTGGATAGTGTCGCCGGTCGTCATGATATGGACAGTCTGTCTGATCGCTGGTTAAAGCATAAAACCATTACATTTGAAGAGATTGCGGGTAAAGGCAAAAACCAACTGACCTTTAATCAGATCGATCTGGAGCAGGCCGGGCGTTATGCTGCGGAAGATGCGGACGTCACGCTGCAACTGCACCTGAAGATGTGGCCGGAATTGCAAAAGAATGCTGGCCCTTTAAATATCTTCCAGAACATAGAGATTCCTCTGGTACCGGTGCTTTCCCGCGTAGAGCGTAATGGCGTTAATATCGATCCTGCGGTGCTGCACAAACATTCGGAAGAAATTGCCCTACGTCTGGCGGAATTAGAGAAGAAGGCCCATGAAATCGCAGGCGAGCCTTTTAACCTTTCCTCAACCAAACAGCTACAGACGATTCTTTTTGAAAAACAGGGCATCAAACCGCTGAAGAAGACACCGGGCGGCGCACCGTCAACCTCCGAGGAAGTTCTGGAAGAACTGGCGCTGGATTACCCTTTACCCAAAGTCATTCTTGAGCACCGTGGTTTGTCGAAACTGAAATCGACTTACACCGATAAGCTGCCGCTGATGATCAATCCAAAGACCGGGCGCGTACACACTTCCTATCACCAGGCTGTCACGGCGACCGGGCGTCTGTCCTCCACCGATCCCAACTTACAAAACATTCCGGTGCGCAATGAGGAAGGCCGACGTATTCGCCAGGCGTTTATCGCGCCAAAAGACTACGTCATTGTTTCCGCTGACTACTCGCAAATTGAATTGCGCATTATGGCGCATCTGTCGCGGGATAAAGGCCTGCTCTCTGCCTTTGCCGAAGGGAAGGATATCCACCGTGCAACGGCGGCCGAAGTGTTTGGTTTACCGCTGGAAAGCGTGTCGAACGAACAGCGACGCAGCGCGAAAGCTATCAACTTCGGTCTGATTTATGGCATGAGCGCGTTTGGTTTATCCCGCCAGCTCAATATTCCGCGTAAAGAGTCGCAGAAGTATATGGATCTCTACTTCGAACGCTATCCGGGTGTACTGGATTATATGGAGCGCACCCGCGCACAGGCGAAAGAGCAGGGCTATGTTGAAACCCTGGAAGGGCGTCGGCTCTATCTGCCGGACATCAAATCCAGTAACGCAGCGCGTCGGGCCGGTGCAGAGCGTGCGGCTATCAACGCACCCATGCAGGGCACGGCAGCAGACATTATCAAACGCGCAATGATTGCTGTTGATGCGTGGCTGCAAACGGAAAAACCGCGCGTGAAAATGATCATGCAGGTACACGATGAACTGGTCTTTGAAGTGCATAAAGACGATGTGGATGCGGTATCGCAAAAGATCCACGAGTTGATGGAAAGCAGTACCAAACTGGATGTGCCGCTGCTGGTGGAAGTCGGTAGTGGGCAAAACTGGGATCAAGCGCACTAAGTACTGGTCACATAAGCTTCTTTTTCTGTAAGTAAGCAACATAACCAGTACATTTTGTGACGATCATTAGAATTCCCTATGTAAAGGTTGAAAAAAAACTACAAAAAGTGCTTTGTGCGAAAACGAAAAGGGAGTAGAGTTAAACACGTAGGGTACAGAGGTAAGATGTTCTATCTTTCAGACCTTTTACTTCACGTAATCGGATTTGGCTGAATATTTAGCCGCCCCAGTCAGAAATGACTGGGGCGTTTTTTATTGGGCGAAAGAAAGAAAAAGCGCGAACGGATGCCGCGCTTAAGGGTCATTCTTCGTTGGTTTGCTCGGTAATCGGCGCAATGGTGTTAAACCAGTTATCCAGCTTCTCGCGCAATTTATCTACGCCCTGCTTCTTCAATGACGAAAACGCTTCTACCTGCACGTCACCATTAAAGGCAACCACTGCTTCGCGCACCATATTAAGCTGCGCCTTACGCGCACCGCTGGCGAGCTTGTCTGCTTTCGTCAACAACACCAGAATCTGCACATTGCTCTCGACCGCCCACTGGATCATCTGCTGATCGAGATCTTTAAGCGGATGACGGATATCCATCAGCACAACCAGGCCTTGCAGGCACTGGCGCTTCTCAAGATATTCCCCTAAGGCACGCTGCCACTTGAGCTTCATCTCTTCTGGCACTTCTGCGTAACCGTAACCTGGTAAGTCCACCAGGCGTTTGCCTTCGGCCACTTCGAACAGGTTAATCAGCTGAGTACGTCCGGGTGTTTTGGATGTACGAGCCAGGCTTTTCTGATTTGTCAGCGTGTTAAGTGCGCTGGATTTCCCTGCATTGGAGCGGCCGGCAAAAGCCACTTCTATACCAGTGTCGGCGGGTAAGTGGCGAATATCAGGCGCACTAGTGACAAAATGCGTCTGTTGGTAGTTCCAGTTAGTCAAAATGGTCGTCTCCGTAATCTCGGGCATGGGGGGATTATACCTGAACCCACGTAAAAGGCTGTTTTTCTCGTCAACGGATATCTGCCAGAGAATGCCCCTGTCGTTTGTAGGATATTTGCCATAAAGCTTATGCGAATTTTCAGAGAAATTGCAGGGTCATAAAAATGTAAGCTAATGAATAAAAAGGTTTTGTTATTAGAGAATTTTCTGAATTTGTGTTTTTGGGGCGTTTTGTTACTTGTGAGTTTAAATTAAGCAGGTAAAGTATTTTTAAAGGCGAGGAAGCCTGCGGGATGTAGACTTAAGGATGAGGGGTCAGGAGCGCCAGGAGGCGAAGACCAGGAAACTGTCCGGATGACAGTCTTAAAAGGGAATAAAAGGACCACAACACGGAACGTGACATGCTAAGGGAAAAACAGGGTGTGTTGTAAGCAAACAGGGAACGTTGTACCCATTGAGGGTTGAGGGTCAGAAAAAAAGGCGACAAATTACTCTGTCGCCTTTTTTCTTTGCTTGCTTTCTGCTAGATTCCGCCGCAATTCTATACTGAATAAAACCATCTAAGCCGATTATCATGAAAAAACCTTCAACCACTCCGCGCGGCAAAACACCTGGTAAAGCGCACCGTAAATCACGTGAAGAACTCAACCAGGAAGGGCGTGACCGTAAGCGCGATAAAAAACACCGTGGGAATGCGGCTGGTAGCCGTGCAAGCGGTGCGAGCGCGTCTTCTGGCTCAGGAAAAGGCGCTTCTCAGGCCGATCCACGCGTTGGCAGCAAGAAACCGATCCCACTGGGTGCGACCGAGCCCCAGGTCAAAAAGCAGCACAAACCAAAGAGCGAGAAACCTATGCTTTCACCGCAAGCTGAACTAGATCTGCTGGAGAACGATGAGCGCCTGGACGCGCTGCTGGAACGACTTGAAGAGGGCGAAACCCTGAGCGCTGAAGAGCAAAGCTGGGTAGACGCTAAACTTGACCGCATTGATGAATTAATGCAGCAACTGGGCCTCTCCTACGACGATGACGAAGAAGAAGAGGAAGAAGGCCGGGAAGATATGATGCGTCTACTCAAAGGCGGCAATTAACGGTCAGGTATGGGCCTGGCTGTCCTGCTTATAACCCTTCCGGTTATATGTTATCTGGTGTGGTTATTCGTTAAACTACAGCGGTTGTCGCGGCGCAAACTGTGGCTGCGCAACCGGCTTATGACCCGAAATGAGGTCAGGCCGGGCCGCCGTACCCGCCAGCGGCGTTATCGGAAGGAGTGAGCATGTCTGAGCAACGAATTGACTGGGATCTGGCCCTTATCCAGAAATATAACTATTCCGGGCCGCGCTACACGTCATACCCCACCGCTCTGGAATTTTCCGCTGACTATGGCGAAGAAAATTTCCGTAGTGCCGTCGCACGTTATCCAGGGCGACCGTTGTCACTGTATGTGCACATTCCGTTTTGCCATAAGCTTTGTTATTTCTGCGGCTGCAATAAGATTGTTACGCGCCAGCAGCATAAAGCTGACCAATATCTGGATGCCCTGGAACAAGAGATTATCCACCGTTCGCCGCTATTCACTGACCGTCGTGTCAGCCAGCTTCACTGGGGTGGTGGTACGCCAACCTACCTGAATAAGGCGCAAATTAGCCGCCTGATGAGCTTACTGCGTGGTCATTTTCAATTCGAGGCCAATGCAGAAATCTCCATTGAAGTTGATCCGCGTGAAATTGAGCTGGATGTCCTTGATCATTTACGATCGGAGGGCTTTAACCGCCTGAGCATGGGCGTGCAGGACTTTAATAAAGAGGTCCAGCGGCTGGTTAACCGTGAGCAAGACGAGGCCTTCATCTTTGCGTTGATTAAACGTGCGCGCGACATTGGCTTCACCTCGACCAATATTGATTTGATTTATGGTTTGCCAAAACAGACGCCGGAAAGTTTTGCCTTTACCCTGAGTCGGGTGGCTGAGCTGAGCCCGGACCGCCTGAGCGTATTCAACTACGCGCATCTTCCCTCCCTGTTTGCGGCCCAGCGTAAAATCAAAGACGCGGATCTGCCGTCCGCTCAACAAAAGCTGGATATCCTGCAGCAGACCATTCTCTCGCTGACTGATGCGGGTTATCAGTTCATCGGCATGGACCATTTTGCCCGCCCCGATGACGAGCTGGCGGTGGCTCAGCGCGATGGTGTTCTCCACCGTAACTTCCAGGGCTACACTACCCAGGGCGATACCGATCTGTTGGGGATGGGCGTTTCTGCCATCAGTATGATTGGCGACAGTTACGCGCAGAATCAGAAAGAGTTAAAAGCGTATTACCAACAGGTGGACGAAACCGGCAATGCCTTGTGGCGGGGAATCTCACTGACCCGTGATGACTGTATTCGTCGTGATGTGATTAAAGCGCTTATTTGCCACTTCCGTCTCGATTTCAGCAGCATTGAGAATCAATGGGATTTGCGCTTTAACGACTACTTTGCCGAAGACCTGAAACTGCTAAAGCCACTGGCGACTGATGGGCTGGTGGAGATTAACGAGCAGGGTATTGAAGTAACGGCGAAAGGGCGTTTATTAATTCGCAACATCTGCATGTGCTTTGACGTGTACCTGCGCCAGAAAGCGCGGATGCAGCAGTTCTCAAGAGTCATTTAAACGGTTTCCCCGGCGGCGATGCGCTGGCCGGGGATATCAGACCGTGACCTGATAAGCGAAGCGCCTGCTGGCGCTTTAGCTAAAAAGCCCAAACAGCGCGGCGCACAATACGGCAGCGACGGCGGCTTGTGGTGTATGGCTGGCAGCGGCACTAACGCCTGCGCTGCTCGACACGATATTGATGAGTGATTCCAGCATGATGACCTCCCCGTGGACGGGCAAGATCATACTGAACTCATCGGAACAGTAAAGCGCAAAATTGCAGCAATTTGCGCTCGCTATTCAATCTTTACATTTAGCTGGATGATTACTCCATCCCCAACTCTTTCAGCTTACGCGTCAGGGTGTTACGTCCCCATCCCAGCAAGCGTGCTGCTTCTTGTTTGTGCCCCTGCGTGTGACGTAATGCAGTGGTCAACAAGGTCCGTTCCATCTCTGGTTGTGCTTCGGAAAGTAGGTTTTGATGACCGGAACGTAGCGCTCTGTCTGCCCATTGCGCCAACAGCGTTGCCCAGCTATCCGGCAGCGACTGTCCCGTGCTGCTTTCCGGGATCGTGGTTTCAAACAATTCAGCCGGTAAATCCTGAATCAGGACCTCCTGCCCGGCAGCCATCACGGTTAACCAGCGGCAGGTGTTCTCCAACTGGCGCACGTTACCCGGCCAGGCCAGGCGAGTGAGCGCCGCTTCGGTTTCCGGATGCAACTGCTTTGCTTCCACGCCCAGTTCGCGTGCGGCGACCTGAAGAAAATGGCGCGCCAGGCGGGGAATATCTTCGCGACGTTCACGCAGCGGCGGAAGGTGCACGCGGATAACGTTCAGGCGGTGGAATAAATCCTCGCGGAATTTCCCTTCCTGCACCCGCATTTCCAGGTTTTGGTGCGTTGCGGCGATGATGCGAACATCGACCTTCACCGGCGCATAGCCACCAACACGATAGAACTGTCCATCGGCCAGAACGCGCAGCAGACGGGTCTGTACATCCAGTGGCATATCACCGATTTCATCGAGAAACAGCGTACCGCCATCGGCCTGTTCGAAACGCCCCTGACGAATGGTATTGGCGCCGGTAAACGCCCCTTTCTCATGGCCAAACAGTTCGGATTCGATCAAATCTTTTGGGATGGCGGCCATGTTCAGCGCAATGAAAGGTGCTTTCACTCGCGGGCTATGGCGATGCAGCGCGTGGGCGACCAGCTCTTTACCGGTACCGGACTCACCGTTAATCAATACGCTAATAGACGAGCGCGACAGACGGCCAATGATGCGAAAGACATCCTGCATGGCTGGCGCTTCACCAATAATATCGGTGGTTGGCCCACTTACCTGCACATTACGCGGTTGCTGTTGTTCCTGATAATGGCTGATGGCGCGCTCAACCAGCGCCACCGCTTCGTCGATATCAAATGGCTTTGGCAGATAATCAAACGCCCCTTGCTGATACGCGCTGACTGCCGCATCCAGATCGGAATGCGCGGTCATAATGATGACCGGAAGCATCGGGTGGCGCTGTTTGATTTGCTTTAACAGGGCAAGACCGTCCATACCGGGCATGCGAATATCTGACAGCAGCACGTCCGGCGTTTTGGTGGTAAGCGCATCAAGCACTTCATTTGCGTTTTCAAACGTTGTACAGCTCAAGCCAGCCCCAGTGAGCGCGCGTTCAAGCACCCAACGGATGGAGCTATCGTCATCAACGATCCAGACTATCCCTCGTTGCATAAACACCTCTATTTCCGAATAGGCAGGAACACCGAGAACTCGGTATGGCCTGGCCAACTGGTGAATTCAATTTTGCCAGAGTGTTGATCAATCAAACTTCGTGCGATAGATAACCCTAAGCCAGTACCGCCTTCACGCCCGCTCACCATCGGGTAAAACAGCGTGTCCTGCAGGTTTGACGGAATACCAGGCCCGTTATCTTCCACATCAATACGTGCCGCAAGGCGGTAGCGAACGCCGTGCAGCGTGAGCTGAAACGCGGTGCGGGTACGCAGAATAATTTCGCCGCCCTCGGGTCCCAGCGCCTGGAGTGCGTTGCGAACAATGTTCAGTAGCACCTGTTCAATCTGGTCGGGATCGTGTGCCAGCTCCGGCAGGCTCGGATCATAGTCGCGCACTAGGGTGACGTTTTCGGGTAATTCCATCGACACCAGTTTCACGACACGTTCAGCGACTTTATGAATGCTTTCTGTTACGTGCATACCGGGCTGTTGTGGCCCAAGCAGTCGGTCCACCAGGTTACGCAGACGGTCGGCCTGCTCAATGATGACTTTGGTGTATTCCAGCAACGAAGGGTCAGGCAGGGCTTTGCTTAATAGCTGCGCCGCGCCACGTAAGCCTCCGAGCGGGTTTTTGATTTCATGCGCCAGGCCGCGTACCAGATCGCGCGCTGCCACTTGCTGGGCGTGCTGGAGCTGTTCCTGGCTCAGGCGTCGCTGATTGTCCATCGGTGCCATCTCCAGAAGGATGAGGCCCTCAGGCAACCGTTGCGCCGTTAACGAGAGAATATGTGAACGTCCGTCGATAACGAGGGTGACTTCATTGTCCGTAAAGCCTTGTCCGGCATCCAGACTTTCCCGCATCAGGACGATATTGAGCGAGAAATAACTCAGCAGGTCCGGCAAAGGCGTACCGAATAATTTACGGGAACTTTGCGCCAGAAGTTGTTGTGCCGCCGGGTTGGCGTAATGTACCGCCAGCTCGTCATCAACCAGCAAGATGCTGTTGATTAAAGAATTGAGGATCTGCCCAGCATCGGGCAACGAGCCACTTGCCATCCAGCAGTCTCCCAAAGAATGCACTATTTTAGTGCAGTATAGCGTTTTATAAGTAAATAAGGCGGTAATTCAGGTTGTTGGTGGAGAAAAAAGCCCATCTAGGATGGGCTGAAAGTTTCCACGGCAACAAAATATCCTATGTCTTTCTCGCTACAGCGGCGTTGGCTTCCTTCGCTTACCCCGGTCACATAGATCTCTATGCTCCCGGGGATTCACTCAATCGCCGCCTTGCTGTAACAAGAAATCCCTCGGATTTAAATTATTAAACGCTGTAGTACAGCTCGAACTCTACCGGGTGCGGCGTCATGCGTACGCGGTCGTTTTCTTCGATACGCAGAGCGATGTAAGCATCAATTGCGTCGTCGGTGAATACGCCACCCGCAGTCAGGAACTCGCGGTCTTCGTTCAGGCAGTTCAGTGCTTCTTCCAGAGAGCCTGCAACCTGCGGGATTTCTTTCGCTTCTTCAGCTGGCAGGTCATACAGGTTTTTGTCCATCGCTTCGCCCGGATGGATTTTGTTCTTGATGCCATCAAGACCAGCCATCAGCAGCGCTGCGAAGCACAGGTACGGGTTAGCAGCCGGGTCCGGGAAACGCACTTCAATACGACGCGCTTTCGGAGATGCAACCACCGGAATACGGATGGAAGCTGAACGGTTACGGGCAGAGTAAGCCAGCATGACCGGTGCTTCGTAACCCGGGACCAGACGTTTGTAGGAGTTGGTGGTCGGGTTGGACAGGGCGTTGATCGCTTTAGCGTGTTTAATCACGCCGCCGATGTAGTACAGCGCCTGCTCAGACAGACCAGCATATTTGTCGCCAGAGAACAGGTTTACGCCGTTCTTGGACAGAGACATGTGGCAGTGCATACCGGAACCGTTATCACCGAACATCGGTTTTGGCATAAAGGTTGCGGTTTTACCGAAGCGGTGAGCAACGTTGTGAACCACATATTTGTAGATCTGAATTTCGTCTGCTTTTTTGGTCATGGTATTGAAGCGGGTTGCCACTTCGTTCTGACCAGCAGTTGCAACTTCGTGGTGATGAGCTTCAACAACCAGGCCCATCTCTTCCATTACCAGACACATAGTGGAACGCAGGTCTTGTGCGGAGTCCACTGGCGGAACCGGGAAGTAACCACCTTTAACAGCCGGACGGTGACCTTTGTTACCGCCTTCGTATTTGGTGGAGGAGTTCCATGCGCCTTCGATATCATCGATAGCGACGTGGGAACCGGAAATAGAGCTGCCGAAACGTACGTCGTCGAACAGGAAGAACTCTGGCTCAGGCCCGAACAGAACGGTGTCTGCGATGCCTGTTGCGCGCAGGTATTCTTCAGCGCGTTTTGCGATGGAGCGCGGGTCGCGATCGTAGCCCTGCATAGTGCCCGGCTCGAGGATATCGCAACGGATGATCAGAGTCGGTTCTTCGTAGAACGGGTCAATGACAGCGGTAGAGGCGTCCGGCATCAGTACCATGTCAGATTCGTTAATGCCTTTCCAGCCACCAATCGAGGAGCCATCAAACATTTTGCCTTCTTCAAAGAAGTCAGCATTTACCTGATGAGCTGGGATCGTGACGTGCTGCTCTTTACCTTTAGTGTCGGTGAAGCGCAAATCAACAAACTTGACTTCGTGCTCGTTCAGCATCGTCAAAACGTGTTCAGCGGACATACTTAAACTCTCCCGGATTTATCATTGTCGTCGTGGTAACGAGGTCTACAATTACGGCGCTAACCTGTCGTTGTTGCCATGAAAAAGATAAAGCGAAATCTATGCCAACTTTTAAATGTCACTAAAAAGGCGCTATTATGCGCACCATAGTGCAAAAGGGCTGCACCACAATGGTTATGTTGCACCAATTCAGTGCTTGCATGTGAACATTGAGCACCGAATTGGTGCATTTTTAGTTGAGCAGCCCGATTTCGCTTCGTGAAAATGATCACAAAGCAACCCTGCAATACTTGTTTGCGGGGGATGTTTGTGATCCTGTTTTGTAGTGCGATTAATCCGTGTACAATAACGCGCTATTTCTAAATGCCTGAGGCAAAGTTGTGATCGAAAATCTGCGTAACATCGCCATCATCGCGCACGTTGACCATGGTAAAACTACCCTGGTTGATAAGCTGCTGCAGCAATCCGGTACGTTTGATGCGCGTGCCGAAACTCAAGAGCGAGTGATGGACTCCAACGATTTGGAGAAAGAGCGTGGGATTACCATCCTGGCTAAAAACACCGCTATCAAATGGAATGATTACCGTATCAACATCGTTGATACCCCGGGGCACGCCGACTTCGGTGGTGAAGTTGAACGTGTCATGTCCATGGTAGATTCCGTTCTGTTGGTCGTTGATGCAATGGATGGTCCGATGCCGCAGACGCGCTTCGTGACCAAAAAAGCCTTTGCTCATGGCCTGAAACCGATTGTTGTTATCAACAAAGTCGACCGTCCGGGCGCACGTCCTGACTGGGTTGTCGATCAGGTATTCGACCTGTTCGTAAACCTTGACGCAACCGACGAACAGCTGGACTTCCCTATCGTTTACGCCTCTGCGCTGAACGGTATCGCGGGTCTGGATCACGAAGATATGGCGGAAGACATGACCCCGCTGTATCAGACCATCGTTGATCGCGTACCGGCACCAAACGTAGACCTTGATGGCCCGCTGCAGATGCAAATCTCCCAGTTGGACTACAACAACTACGTTGGCGTCATCGGTATCGGCCGTATCAAACGCGGTAAAGTGAAACCGAACCAGCAGGTCACTATCATTGATAGCGAAGGCAAAACCCGTAACGGTAAAGTCGGTAAAGTTCTGACCCACCTGGGTCTGGAGCGTATCGAGAGCGATATCGCAGAAGCGGGCGATATCATCGCGATCACCGGTCTGGGCGAGCTGAACATCTCCGACACCATCTGCGATACGCAGAATGTTGAAGCACTGCCGGCACTGTCTGTTGATGAGCCGACCGTAACCATGTTCTTCTGCGTAAACACCTCTCCGTTCTGTGGTAAAGAAGGTAAGTATGTTACCTCTCGTCAGATTCTTGACCGCCTGAACAAAGAGCTGGTACACAACGTTGCGCTGCGCGTAGAAGAAACCGAAGACGCTGATGCATTCCGCGTTTCCGGTCGTGGTGAGCTGCACCTGTCGGTACTGATCGAGAACATGCGTCGTGAAGGTTTCGAGATGGCGGTTTCCCGTCCGAAAGTTATCTTCCGCGAAATCGACGGCCGTAAACAAGAGCCGTTCGAAAACGTCACGCTGGACGTCGAAGAGCAGCACCAGGGTTCTGTGATGCAGGCACTGGGTGAGCGTAAAGGCGACCTGAAAAACATGAATCCAGATGGCAAAGGCCGCGTACGTCTCGACTACGTGATCCCAAGCCGTGGCCTGATCGGCTTCCGTTCTGAGTTCATGACCATGACCTCTGGTACGGGTCTGCTGTACTCCACGTTCAGCCACTACGACGACATTCGTCCGGGCGATGTGGGTCAGCGTCAGAACGGCGTACTGATCTCCAACGGTCAGGGGAAAGCGGTTGCGTTTGCACTGTTCAGCCTGCAGGACCGCGGTAAGCTGTTCCTGGGCCACGGCGCAGAAGTTTACGAAGGTCAGATCATCGGTATTCACAGCCGTTCTAACGACCTGACTGTAAACTGCCTGACCGGTAAGAAACTGACCAACATGCGTGCGTCCGGTACTGACGAAGCAACGGTTCTGGTTCCGCCGGTTAAGATGACCCTGGAGCAGGCTCTTGAGTTCATCGATGATGACGAACTGGTAGAAGTTACCCCGACCTCTATCCGTATTCGTAAACGTCACCTGACGGAAAACGATCGTCGTCGCGCTAACCGTGGTTCTAAAGAAGACTAATCTTCTTTTTTAACCAGATACGTGATGCCGGGCGGGCCTAATGGCCAGCCGGAAAAAAAGCCGCTGCTCTCAGCGGCTTTTTCTTTTGCTGAGTGCTTACCACCTGATGAATGGGGAGGCTTTTTTCATCATCGTTTGTCCGGGAACCTCTACCCATCACAATCCTGTTGCTCGCCAGCGCGGGCAAACTATTCAACTTCTGACTTTCCCGCTACAGTTAACTTTCCACGGAAAATAAGGAGAGAGAGATGCTCTATATCTTTGATTTGGGTAACGTGATCGTTGATATCGACTTCAATCGGGTGCTGGGCGTATGGAGTGACTTTAGCCGCGTGCCGCTTGCGACGCTCAAACAGAGTTTCACGATGGGCGAGACGTTCCAGCTTCATGAGCGGGGTGAAATCAGTGATGAAGATTTTGCCAAAGCGCTCTGTGAAGAGATGTCTATGTCGTTAAGCTTTGAGCAGTTCGCAACGGGCTGGCAGGCGGTTTTTGTCTCCCTGCGTAAGGACGTTATCAGCATCATGCAAAAACTGCGTGAGCAGGGGCACCGCGTGGTCGTGCTCTCCAATACCAACAGTCTTCATACCACGTACTGGCCGGATCAATACCCGGAAATTTTGGCTGCCGCCGACCATATTTATCTTTCGCAAGATATGGGAATGCGTAAGCCGGAAGTACGCATCTACCAACGTGTTCTCGAACTGGAAGGCTATAGCGCTGATAATACTGTCTTTTTCGATGATAATGCCAATAATATAGAAGGGGCTAACCAGTTGGGGATCACCAGTATTCTGGTGACGGGTAAGAACACCCTCCCTGACTATTTTGCGAAGCAGTTATGCTGAAATTTATTCGCCATAAAACGAAACACCATACGCGACCCATTTGGTCGTGGCTGAAATTACTCTGGCTGCGTATTGATGAAGACCACATGACAACACTGGCGGGAAATCTCGCCTATGTTTCGTTGCTTTCATTGGTGCCACTCATTGCCGTTATCTTTGCGTTATTTGCCGCTTTTCCGATGTTTTCTGAGGTTAGCATCCAACTGCGTCACTTTGTTTTTGCTAATTTTATTCCGACTACCGGCGATGTGATTCAACGCTATATCGAACAGTTCGTTGCCAATTCAAGCAAAATGACCGCCGTCGGAGCATGTGGGCTGGTGGTCACCTCATTACTGTTGATGTACTCCATCGACAGCGCCCTCAATTCTATCTGGCGCAGTACGCGCGTGCGTCCGCGGATATACTCCTTTGCTGTCTACTGGATGATTTTGACGCTGGGGCCGCTGCTTGCCGGGGCAAGCCTGGCGATAAGCTCTTACTTACTCTCTCTGCGCTGGGCCAGCGGGCTCAATGGCGCGATAGATAATATGCTGCGCGTTTTCCCGCTCATTTTGTCGTGGATCTCTTTTTGGTTGTTGTACAGCATTGTACCAACCACCCGCGTGCCCAATCGTGATGCAGTGATTGGTGCTTTTATCGCCGCTCTATTGTTTGAAGCGGGGAAAAAAGGGTTTGCGCTTTATATCACCACATTTCCTTCTTACCAGCTCATTTATGGCGTGCTGGCGGTGGTCCCGATTTTGTTTCTGTGGGTCTACTGGACATGGTGTATCGTCTTGCTTGGCGCTGAAATAACTGTCACTCTCGGTGAATATCGACGATTAAAAAAAGCCGCAGAACAAGAAGAAGACCAACCATGATTGCATTGATACAACGTGTATCCCAGGCCAGCGTTACCGTGGCGGGAGAAGTGACGGGTGAAATCGGTCCGGGACTTTTGGTGTTGTTAGGTGTCGAAAGGGAAGATGACGAGCAAAAAGCGAACCGCCTGTGCGAGCGCGTACTGGGGTATCGTATTTTCAGTGACGCTGACGGCAAGATGAACCTCAATGTTCAGCAGTCCGGCGGCAGCGTGCTGGTGGTGTCACAATTTACGCTGGCGGCGGATACCGAACGTGGCATGCGTCCTGGCTTTTCCAGAGGGGCCGCGCCGGAAAAGGCGGAGGCGCTGTATGACTATTTCGTCAGTCGCTGCCGTAGCCAGCAGATAGAAACACAGACCGGACGATTCGCCGCAGATATGCAGGTATCGCTGGTTAATGACGGCCCCGTAACGTTCTGGTTGCAAGTATGAGCCAGCTTGCGGAGTTGCCACGGGTAACAAGAGAGAATACAGCTATGTATCACCTTCGCGTACCGCAAACAGAAGAAGAGCTAGAGCTTTACTACCAGTTCCGTTGGGAGATGCTGCGCAAGCCATTGCATCAGCCGAAAGGCTCCGAACGTGACGCCTGGGATGCCATGGCCCATCATCAAATGGTTGTGGATGAAGAAGGCGAAATCGTTGCCGTTGGTCGGTTATATATCAATGCTGACAATGAGGCTTCGATCCGTTTTATGGCCGTCCACCCCTCCGTGCAGGATAAAGGGCTCGGCACGCTGATGGCGATGACGCTGGAGTCTGTCGCGCGCCAGGAAGGTGTGATGCGGGTGACCTGTAGCGCACGTGAAGATGCGGTAGAGTTCTTTGCAAAGCTGGGTTTTATCAATGAGGGCGAAATCACCGCCCCGCAAACCACCCCGGTGCGCCATTTCCTGATGATCAAACCCGTGGCGACGCTGGATGATATTCTGCATCGCGGCGACTGGTGTGGGCAGTTGCAGCAGGCCTGGTATCAGCATATTCCACTCAGCGAAAAGATGGGTGTGCGCATTCAGCAGTACACCGGTCAGAAATTTATCACCACCATGCCGGAGACGGGCAACCAGAACCCGCACCATACGCTGTTCGCCGGAAGCCTGTTTTCGCTGGCGACGCTAACGGGCTGGGGGCTTATCTGGTTGATGCTGCGTGAGCGGCATCTGGGCGGGACGATTATTCTTGCCGATGCGCATATCCGTTACAGCACGCCAATCACGGGTAAACCGAGCGCGATTGCCGATCTCGGCTCTCTGAGCGGTGACCTCGACAGACTGGCTCGCGGGCGTAAAGCGCGTGTTCAGTTGCAGGTTGAACTGTTTGGCGACGATAAACAGGGTGCCTTATTTGAGGCGGTTTATATCGTGTTACCCGCTAAACCTTATGGCGCTTATGAAGAAGGCGGCAACGAAGAAGAGTGATTAGCGAGTCCGGCGCCTGCGCCGGGCTCAACCCAGGCAAAATAAAGCTATTCGGCAAAGTAAAACCACGCGGTTTTAATCAAACCATCCTGAATCTCATACACCGCCATATTCTCGATAACCTGCTCGCCGATGCCATAGATTTTTTCGTGATCGAACACCTTATTTCCCATCACGGTGCGGCTAAGCAACTCCGCCCTCAGCGCCGGGTTGTTAAAACGATGCTGGCTGTAAAATGCGCGCAGCGCTTCCCGGCCAGCGGTGGAAGGGGATGTGGCGGGCATACGCCATGCGGTAAAATCTTCGCTAAAACAGGCCACGAACATCTCAATGTCATGGGCGTTATAAGCGGCAAATTGTTTTTCGACGGGCGCAACGATGGACATAGTGTTTCCTTGCTTCGTTAAGGGGGGGTTCTTCCTTTCAGCTATCTCTTGCAGCGTTAATGAACTTTCGCCGCTACGCAAACCTTCATTAAGTTCTCAATGTGGTAACGCTCTCAACCGCCATGCCACATCTCTTATCGCCCCGCGAGCTGTTTTGCTGATGCCAGCAAGCTGAAAGAAACCGTGAATCACCCCAAGATGGTGCTGGCAGGAACATGCCACCCCTTGCTCGGTCAGCCGTTGAAACAACGCTTCGCCTTCATCGCAGAGCGGGTCATATTCGGCAGTAAGAATATGCACCGGAGGAAGACCGTTAAAATCATCGCGCCAGAGCGGGCTGGCTTCCGGATGCATGGGATCCGTGTCACCGAAATATAGCTCGTAGCCACTGAGCAGCGCATCACGGGTAATCACGTAGTCCTCGCCGTTGCTGGTATAGCTTTCAAAATAGGCGGTCGCATCGAGCATGGGATAAATCAGGATCAATTGAGCGGGTTGCCATACCTGCGCGGCTTTAAGACGAAGTGCCGTAACCAGCGCCAGATGACCACCCGCGCTGTCTCCTGCGAGGGTAACTTTTTGCCGATCCACGCCCAGCTCATCGGCGTATTGCCAGATAATTTCTGCCCCTCTGTACGCGTCATCATGCGCGGCAGGAAAGGGATGTTCCGGGGCCAGACGATATTGCACCGCAATCACCCGACAGCCGCTATGAAAAGCGAGCTGGCGTAACTGGTTGTCATGGGTGGCAAACTCGCCGCTAATAAAGCAGCCGCCGTGGTAATAGACAAGCGTTGGCAATGGGCCGGTTGCCTCAAGCGGGGAGATCACGCGAAACGCCATACCGTCGAGATGCATATCTTCTACGTTTACCCGGGTTTCCGTTTCGCCCGCCAGCACGGTACTGGCGATGTAGCCCGCCCTCCGTTCATCAATACTTTTATCTCGCGAGGATGGCCGCCCGGCGGCAATAAACTCCCTGACCAGCTCTGCAATTCCGATTTCCAGCGCCATTACCACATCTCCATTCTGTATATATATCCAGTGTTATAACCTGGATTGACGTCGGTGGGAAAGGTGATTTTCAGGAGGCGAGTGACTCTGGAAAGTGTCTCGCAAAGATGAAATACAGGCAGAAAGGCGCCTTATTCATGCACAGGTTAGATTGCAGAGCGGAGCGGTAAACTGCGGCAAGAATATGGCATGACGCAGCCAGACACCATAATCCTGGCGACAGCGCAGCTTCATCGCCGTGAACGGGTGACACGAAATAGCCGTGATTTTGCCGGTGTAGCGGGAGTGATCACACCATATCAACTGTAGCCGGGCGCATGGGCAACCCGGCACAGTTAATGGCGCTTACTCCCCTTCGCCCGGGAAGAGGAATGGATTGATGGAACTGCGGGCGAACCCTTCCTGTTCCATACGGGCATCAAGCACCAGCGAAGCTAAATCATCGGCAACAGGCTCCACGTTCGGATCTTTTTCCTGATACAGAATCTTAAGATAGGTGCCGCAATCGCCACAGCTTTCGGCTTTGATTGCCGCCTTCTCGTTGTCCAGCGACCAGTAGTGTAAGTCGCGAGTCTGCTCGCAGTTGCTGCATTTGACGCGCACCACGTGCCACTCGGTTTCACAAAGATTGCAGTGCAGATAGCGCAACCCCTGGGTGGTGCCGATATGCACAACGCTTGAAACAGGTATCGATCCGCATACCGGGCAGAACTGACGCTGCTCGCCATATTCCGCACGGGCTTTGCCGGGGATCAGGCTGGCCATTTGCGACCAGTAGAGAGAAAGCGCAGCCCAAATAAACGGCGCTTTATCGCTACTCACCGCGCTAAAATCAGACGCAAACAGCGCGCTGGCCATCTGCTCCAGCTCCTGTTCGGAGGATTTTTCCAGATTTTCAATGACGGCCAGCGCAGGTCCACTCATTTCCGGTTTGAGTTCGGCAATGAGGGAGTGCAGCAGCCGGTGCCAGTGCTTATCGCGCGGCAGGACATGGATATCCAGCGGCGGCTTGCCCTCAGCGGCGGCCTGTTTGATACGTGCTGTCAGATCGATTTCCGGCGGGTGGTCATACAGCACCACCTCCTGGGCATGGGCGATCAGCGCGGCAAAACGCAGGTAATCACCCAGCGGATTGTGCTCTGCTAACGCACGCAGGCGTTCTGCCCGGCGGTTATAGAGATTTTTCAGTCTGGGGAATAATAACGGCGGAATCACTTCCGCCGTGCGTTTCTCGCTCTTCTCCAGCTCGTCTTGCGGGATTATGCGAATACTCATTCCGTCGTTTTTTCCTCTTTCTGGCGGACTTCACGGTACCAGCGCGGGTGATGTTTCTTCGCCCACGTTTTGGTTACCCAGCCTTCCACCATGGCGGTTATCGTGCCCTTCACCCATAGTGCGGCGTAGATATGCACCATAATAACCACAATTAACGCTACTGCGGCAAACGAATGAACCATAATCGCAATTCGAATGACCGGGATAGAGAAAACGGGTGCGAAGTACGGACGCCACATGATGATGCCGCTCACCAGCAACAACACCAGGAAGAGAATCGCCGCCCAGAACACACATTTCTGGCCGAAGTTATAGCGCCCGGTATCACCCACTTCCTCGTTGACGACGATCTTACGAATATTCTTCGCCCAAAAGATATCATCCCGATTGATTAGGTTGTGATGCCAGTAGCGGAAGAACATGATGATGAACGACGCGAACATCACCACCCCAACAAACGGGTGCAGAATACGCGCTAACTGCGGCGTACCCAGAATGTGCATCAGCCAGTTAAAGGACGGGAAGAAAAAGCCCAGCCCGCTCACCGCCGCCAGCACGAAGCAGAAGGCGGTGACCCAATGGTTGATGCGTTCCGGCGCCGTGTAGCGCACGATGGTGTCACGTCTTTTCATTTGCGCACCTCGTCTTTTTCTTCATGCAGATTGTCGTCTTCTTCCTCTGCGCGGTTTGGACCGACACCGACGTAGTGGAAGATACTGGCTGCAAATGTCGCTGCAAAACCCACAGCGGCCAGCGGCTTCCAGATACCTTTCCAGAACTTCACGGTTGCGCTGATTTCCGGGTTTTCCGGCAGGCCGTGATACAGATTCGGCTTGTCGGCATGGTGCAGTACGTACATGACGTGTGTACCACCAACGCCGGCCGGATCGTACAGGCCCGCATTGTCATAACCTCGAGTTTTCAGCTCCGCCACGCGTTCGCCTGCCAGCGTTTTCATATCCTCTTTGCTACCAAAGTGGATAGCGCCGGTCGGGCACGTTTTCACGCAGGCCGGTTCCTGACCGACGGTAACGCGGTCTACGCACAGCGTACATTTGTAGACGCGGTTGTCTTCCGGGTTCAGGCGCGGCACGTTGAACGGGCAGCCTGCAATGCAGTAGCCGCAGCCAATACACTGTTCAGACTGGAAGTCGACAATCCCGTTGGCATACTGAATGATAGCCCCTTCTGAGGGACATGCCTTCAGACAACCCGGATCGGCACAGTGCATGCAGCCGTCTTTGCGGATAAGCCATTCCAGTTTGTCGTTCTGCTCCACTTCGGAAAAACGCATAACTGTCCATGACTTAGCGGTCAGGTCAGCCGGGTTATCATAAACACCGACGTTATGTCCCACTTCATCACGAATATCGTTCCACTCCGAGCAGGCTACCTGACAGGCTTTACACCCAATACAGGTGGTGACGTCGATAAGCTTCGCCACCTCCTGCTGGTGATCCCGCGCCTGTGGCGCGGGGGTAAAACCGTTAGTGGCGGAACGACGGATAATATCTTGAGATTGGTAAGCCATAATTCGTCTCCGCTATACCTTTTCCACATTCACCAGGAAGGCCTTAAACTCCGGCGTCTGGGTGTTTGCGTCACCGACAAACGGGGTAAGGGTGTTCGCGATAAAGCCTTTCTTCGCCACGCCTTCATAACCCCAGTGAATGGGAATACCGATGGTATCCACCTCTTTGCCGTGTACGTTCAGCGTGCGAATACGCTTGGTCACCACAGCCTTGGCTTTGATATAGCCGCGGTTGGAGGAGACTTTCACGGTATCGCCCTGGACGATCCCCAGCTTGCCCGCCAGCTTTTCACCGATTTCCACAAACTGCTCCGGCTGTGCGATCGCGTTCAGCAATGCGTGCTTGGTCCAGTAGTGGAAGTGTTCGGTCAGGCGGTAAGTGGTGCCGACATACGGGAATTTATCCGCTTTACCCATCGCGGCCATGTCGTCTTTAAAGACGCGCGCGGCCGGGTTAGAGACCACATTCGGGTGCAGCGGGTTAGTACCCAGCGGTGTTTCAAACGGCTCGTAATGTTCCGGGAACGGCCCTTCCGCCATCTTATCGATAGCGAACAGGCGGCCCATCCCTTCTGGCTGCATGATAAACGGCCCCACATCGCTGCCCGGTGCTGCAGTGCTGTAGTCCGGGATATCCGCGCCGCCCCATTTCGCCCCGTCCCATTTCAGGAGCTGGCGTTTCGGATCCCACGGTTTACCCTGCGGGTCAGCGGAGGCGCGGTTATACAGGATGCGACGGTTAAGCGGCCACGCCCATGCCCAGCCGAGCGTATTGCCAAGGCCTGACGGGTCGGCATTATCGCGTTTGGCCATCTGGTTGCCGTCCGGCGTCCAGCTACCGGCGAAAATCCAGCAGCCGCTGGAGGTGGTACCGTCGTCACGTAACTGGGCGAACGAACTGAGCTGCTGACCTTTTTTCACGAGGACCGTATTGGTAACCGGATCGATAATATCCGCCAGCGCCTTGCCGTTACTCTCCATTGCCACCTCTTCCGAAGCCGGTTCGTGTGGTGTGGAGTAGTTCCAGGTCATGCTTAGCACCTGTTCAGGGTTAGCACCGCCCTCTTCGGCGTACATTTTGCGCAGGCGCAGGAAGATGCCTGCCAGAATCTCACCGTCGGTGACCGCTTCCCCCGGTGCATCCTGACCTTTCCAGTGCCATTGCAGCCAGCGGCCGGAGTTCACGATGGAGCCGTTCTCTTCGGCAAAGCAGGTGCAGGGCAGGCGGAACACTTCGGTCTGGATTTTCGATGAATCAACATCGTTCGACTCGCCGTGGTTCTGCCAGAACGTGGAGGTTTCCGTGTTCAGCGGGTCGATGGTCACCAGGAATTTCAGTTTCGACAGTGCCGCCACAACTTTGTTTTTGTTCGGGAACGATGCGACCGGGTTGAAACCCTGGCAGATATAACCGTTCACCTGACCTTTAAACATCATGTCGAAATACTGCAGGACGTCGTAACTCTTATCCCACTTCGGCAGCAAGTCGAAGCCCCAACTGTTTTCTTTCGTCGCTTTTTCGCCATAGAAGGCTTTCATCATTGAGACGAAGAATTTCGAGTAGTTGCCCCAGTAGTTCACCTGACCCTGCAACAACGGTTTTGGCGTGTTTGCCGTCAGGTAGGTTTGCAGATCCGTCTGTTTCTCGCTTGGCAGCGTCATATAACCCGGCAGGCTTTGCGACAGCAGGCCTAAGTCGGTCAGCCCCTGAATATTGGAGTGGCCGCGCAGGGCGTTAACACCGCCGCCCGCCATCCCCATATTGCCGAGCAGCAATTGGATCATCGCCATGGTACGGATGTTCTGCGCACCAACAGAGTGTTGCGTCCAGCCCAGCGCGTACAGGAAGGACGCAGTTTTGTCGTGTGCACTCGTTTCCGCGATGTATTCACAGACTTTCAGGAAGTCCGCTTTTGGCGTACCGCAGATGTTTTCCACGACCTCTGGCGTATAGCGAGAAACGTGTTGTTTCAGTAAATTCCACACGCAGCGTGGATGGGTAAGGGTGGTATCGCGCTTAGCGAAGCCCTGTTCATCCAGCTCATAGTTCCAGCTTGAACGGTCATATTTGCGTTTTTCCGCGTCATAGCCGGTAAACAGGCCATCTTCGAAGCCGAAGTCCTCACGCACGATCAGGCTGGCGTTGGTGTAGGCTTCGGTGTATTCGCGGTTGTATTTTTCATTTGTCAGCAGATACAGCAGAACCCCGGAGAGGAAAGCGATATCCGTCCCGGAACGAATGGGCGTGTAAAAGTCCGCGACCGAAGCGGTACGCGTAAATCGAGGATCGATAACGATTAATTTGGCGCCATTATGGATTTTTGCTTCCATCGCCCAGCGGAATCCCACCGGATGCGCTTCAGCAGCGTTCCCTCCCATCACGATGATGAGATTGGCGTTTTTCATATCTACCCAGTGGTTGGTCATCGCACCGCGACCAAATGTTGGAGCAAGACTTGCTACCGTTGGTCCGTGTCAGACACGCGCCTGGTTATCCACGGCGAGCATGCCGAGGGCGCGGGTAAATTTCTGGGTTAAATAACCGGTTTCGTTACTGGATGCGGAGGCGCACAGCATACCGGTGGAGAGCCAACGGTTGACGGTGGTGCCTTCGGCGTTTTGCGCGATGTAGTTGGCATCGCGGTCTTTTTTGATCAGTTTTGCGATGCGATCAAACGCGTCATCCCAGGTGATTTGTTGCCATTTGTCGGAGCCTGGCGCACGGTATTCTGGATATTTCAGGCGGCTTTCTGAATGAATAAAATCCACCAGACCTGCACCTTTCGGGCAGAGCGCGCCACGGTTGACTGGGTGATCCGGGTCGCCTTCGATATGGAAAATAGATGCTTTGGCGTTTTTCGCGCCGTCGCCGAGGCTATACATTAAAAGCCCACAGCCGACAGAACAGTATGTGCAGGTATTTCGCGTTTCACGGGTGCGCAGTAATTTGTATTGCCGCGTCTCCGCCAGTGCTACGCTTGGGGCAAAGCCCAGCGCCGCTGCCGTTGTACCTGCCATACCGCCAGCGCAGATCTTAAAGAACTGCCTTCTGCTGACCTGCATGGTTTGCTCCTTGTTTCGACATTGTCACGAGGTTTTTTTTACTTTGCGGTCGTCGCCGCAAAGGTACAAAATTGCTGAAAATCCCCTGGCCCAAAAGGGGTATGACTCAGAATACCACATTGCGGTTACGCCTGTTTTAATTCGGTTAATACAACGTGAACAAAATCCATACTGAACAATACGAAGTTGCTACTCAGATCACAGGTTCCCGCCAGGTCGCACTCTGGAAGCGAGATGATCTGCAACATTCTCATCCCGATGTGTTAGCGGAGGAAGTGCCCGTTGCGCTGGTTTATAACGGCATTTCTCATGTGGTGATGATGGCCTCCCCCAAAGACCTGGAGTGGTTTGCCGTCGGTTTTTCCCTTTCCGAAGGGATTATCGAAACCCGCCAGGAAATTTTTGGTATGGAGGTGGTGCCGTCCTGCAATGGTCTGGAAGTGCAGATTGAGCTTTCCAGCCGTCGGTTTATAGGTCTAAAAGAGCGTCGTCGCGCGCTGGCCGGGCGGACAGGGTGTGGCGTGTGCGGCGTTGAGCAACTGAACGACATTGGCAAACCCGTCGCACCACTGCCGTTTACGCAGACATTTGATCTGGCAAATTTGGACCAGGCGCTGGCGCATCTCACCGATTTCCAGCCGATTGGCAAACTTACGGGCTGTACCCATGCGGCCGCCTGGATGCTACCTTCCGGGCAACTTGTGGGTGGGCATGAGGACGTGGGGCGTCACGTGGCGCTGGATAAGCTGCTTGGTCATCGCGCCCATGAAGGGGCGTCCTGGCAGACGGGAGCGGCGCTGGTCTCCAGCCGCGCGAGCTATGAAATGGTGCAGAAATCCGCCATGTGCGGCGTGGAAATTCTGTTTGCCGTTTCCGCTGCGACCACGTTGGCCGTTGAGGTTGCTGAGCGCTGCAACCTCACGCTGGTGGGTTTTTGCAAGCCGGGAAGGGCAACGATTTATACCCATCCGCAGCGTTTGATTGCGGGTTAAGATATAAATCAGTTTTTTTGAATGTTGAGAGCAAATTCTTCCGCTTTTTGTTGATGAGGTTCAGGTCTAGTATTTATTTCATCGAGGCACAACGCCTCACCTCAACAAACATTCAGAAGGGTTTATATCATGAAAAGCATCAAAACTTTTGTCGCAGTTATCGCTCTGGCTTCTTCTTTCGGTTCATTCGCTGCACAGACAGTGACCGCAACCTCCTCCACAATGGACGGTGCAGAAGCGAAAATCGCCGCTCAGGCTCAGCAGGCTGGTGCCTCTTCTTACCACATCACCGAAGCTTTCACCGGTGACCGCGTGCACATGACCGCAGAACTGACCAAATAAGCGTAACACTGTCGAAAGAGCGCCTACGGGCGCTTTTTTCGTTTCTGGTGTTTTATTGCACGTCAGGCATCAATTGTTTTCAACGTATTGATGATGTCAGGTTGTTGTTCGAGCAGGCGTAACATTTTTAACGCAATGCCCGAGGGAAACCTGCGTTGCTGCTCCCAACTGCGCACAAGATCCACGCTCAAACCAATTGTATTGGCAAATTCCGCTTGTTTCATTCCAGCGTTTTTACGAATTGCTTTCACGTCAGGTAATGGATGACGATGGACGTGCTCAGGCGCAGGAGTACGGCGGCCTTCCTCTATCTCGACCATCTCCTGTAAGCTGTTAACCAATTGGGTAAACAATGCTTTATCCATAAACCTCTCCTCTTAAGGTTAATGACAAATTGTTATGACCACTGCTGAGACAATGTTTTTAAAAGGATTTTCTCTGACTCAGTAAGGTCATCTTTGACATTTTTCGGGTAAATGAGAACCAGATAGACTCTACCGCTGGCGAGCTTGATGTAGTAAATCACTCTAACACCACCTCGTTTTCCCATGCCCTGCCGACTCCAGCGGATCTTTTTGCATCCGCCAGTGTGGCTGATAGTGTCGCCATATTCATGGTTGTCGAGTAGAAAGCTTTGCAGCTCCTGAAATTCATCATCATCCATAAGTGCCCGACGGGCCTTACTGAATGTCGGCGTCTCAATAAACTCCATGTACTCCATTTGTTGCCTCCCTGGCGCTCGCCCCTTTATTTTATTCGTACCGCGTACTAAAAACCATTTTTATTGGTACCTGGTACTTTTTTTGTAAACGCTGCTGCATATTTTCTGGTGTTACCCGCCCACCGCCATACCTCTCTTTAGCCGCCAGTACGAAACCAATGTACTCAGCATAAACGTGCCTTCCATGACTATCGCCATGGGTGAACCTGCCAGAACATTATTGATAAGCCAGCACAGGCTGCCGCCCAGGGTGATCAGCCGTAACCCCGCTGCCGTTGGCTGAAATGCGGCAATCGTCATGAGTAAACTGCCTGCTAGCGGGAAGATATCTGTCGGATGTTGCCAGGTCAGTCCGCTGCATAGCACCGACGCACAGAGAAATCCCCCTTTCACTCTTTGGCTTGTGGTGACGATTGCCAGCAGGTATCGGCTGGCGGCCAGCGCCATCAACCCACAGGCACTGCTTTCACCGAGCAACCAAAAATGGAACGCCAGCAGGCTGGTAGAACAGGCGAGCGTCAACAGAGAACACTGTCGACGGATAAACTGAAAGGCCAGCAAATCCAGGCCAAACGACAGGCCCGCCAGGATCTGTGAGAGGAAAAATGGGGTCATCGCATTGCCCGCAGAGAGAACGAGGGGGCAGCATAAGACGGGCGGGCGTGTCGGTCGTTAACCTTTGTTAAGACGTGCGCGAATTCGCGACAAACTCACCGGGGAGATGCCAATGTAACTGGCGAGATCTTTTTGCGTGAGCTGTTGCTCCCAGTCCGGAAAATTGGCCTGCACGTATTGCCAGCGCTGTTCGGGATTATTGAGCAAAAACATCTGCTCTTTCTTTTCTTTGTAGATCACCTGTTGGCTGAGCAGAGCCAACCGCGCAGTAAGGTGCTCGGGTTTATCGAGCAGACGCAGCGGGATTTCACAAAGCCTGCCTGGGGTCAGCATTTGCAGGCTGTAATCCGCCACCGATCCGGTAAGCCAGCTCAGGTAGAGAAAACAGCATTCACCGGCGAAATAGAACTCTTTCACTTTTTCCTGGCCCTGTGCGGAGTGATATACCGCCCGGGCAGTCCCTTCCTGTAACCAAAACAGACTGTGTTGTGGCTCCCCTTGCCGTTGCAGAGTCTCCATTGTCGACATGCTGCGCATGCGTCCAAATTGCTGCAAGGCGGTGAGCCAGTCTGTGGTCATTTTCCTCTCTCTTTTCATTTTCAGATAATTTGAAAGATAAATGCAAATCATTCCGCTGTCTGTTGATGGGGTTAAAGTCTATTATTTATTTCATCGAGGTGAAGCGCCTCATCCCAACAAACATTCAGAAGGGTTTATATCATGAAAAGCATCAAAACTTTTGTCGCAGTTATCGCTCTGGCTTCTTCTTTCGGTTCTTTTGCTGCTCAGACAGTAACCGCAACTGACTCTACACTGTCTGGTGCAGAAGCGAAAATTGCCGCTCAGGCACAACAGGCTGGCGCCTCTTCATACCAGATTACCGAAGCTTTCAGCGGTAACCAGGTTCATATGACCGCTGAACTGACAAAATAAGTTTTCCCGCATTGCCGCTGTCCCTGACTCTTCGGAGCGGGGACAGGTTATTTCCCTGCTGTTTTTGCTCTCCCTTTTCTGAATCTTCCTCCCGTATGCCTCTTTTACGTTAAAAAATGAGGTTGCAATCACAAAATTACCATCCTTCTAAAAGCCTTAATGGCAGCTTTATTTCTCCGAAATATTTCAAATCGCTTTCTTTTATAACTTAATGATTGGAAAGGAATTAATAAAAATACTGTGAGTTGAATCTCACTGTGTTTTTGTGATTAAAGTCGCAAATAAAAGCCATTTAACATATGTGTCAATGGTTGGTTGACGGAAAATTATCGATAAAATGTGACTTTCATTGCAAATATACCTCTTGAAGTCAGGGAAAAATATTCCCACGGGAAGTCAACGGGGAAATTGTGATGAGAATCGGTGTGGTCATTAGCGGTGGTGATGTATCGGGAATAAATAACTTTATTTTCCAGATCGCAAGACTGATGCAGGCAGACATTACTCTGTTCAATGGCGGAATACCTGGTTTACTTGAAAAGAAGCATAACGAAATCGCCTGGCGCGATTTGGTGGATTTCTCTATTGCCTCAATCCCCATTATTACCTCGGGTCGTACAACCCGAAAATTAGTACGAAGCGAATATGAAATAATTGCAAAAAAATTAAGGTCGCTACGTATTGATGTACTGGTTATGGCGGGCGGTGATGGATCGCTGCAATTTTTAAATACGCTGAGCGAATTTGATGTGAATTGCTTTGGTGTCGGCATGACAATTGATAACGATGTCTATGGCAGTGATTATTCCATTGGATTTTCTACCGCCTGCGAACAAATTATTAAGGAAGTTTCCCGACTCAGGAATACCGGTCGGGCGTTACCCGGCCGTGTCTTTATGGTAGAGGTCCTGGGAGGATACTGCGGGGAGCTGACGCTGCAATCAGCGATAAAAAGCAATGCGGATATTGCCCTTATACCGGAGTGCCAGATCCCAATTGATGAGTTATCTCAACGCATTACAGACCGTCTTGCCAGCCAGAACAGTGTCGTTATTTTATGTTCAGAAGGTTACACCAGAGAGTACACGCCGGGCTTTCAGGGGGCTATCGACACCATGATCAAGCAGCTTGAACCGCGAATTGGCGTGCGTATTCGTAAAACGATTATTGGTTATGGTTTACGTAACGGTGACCCTACCTGCGAGGAGATTTATCAGGGCACTATCATGGCCAGTGAAGTGGTTCGTTGTATTCAATCTGGTATGAAGAATAAAGCCATTATTATCAATTCGAGTAATAAACCTATCCCTATTGATCTTATTAGTATGAAAAAACGTCTGGTAGACACAGAAGGACATCATTACAAACTGGCCAAACAACTCAATATTATTTGAGGAGATTTACATGCTTAAAGTTCTTTGCGTATGTGGCTGCGGCCTCGGCTCCAGCTTTGCGATCGAAATGAGCGCAAAAGCAGTGCTGAAAAAATTAGAAATTCCGGCAAAAGTTGAACACACAACCGTTTCTGAAGCTGGTGCATTTAAGTCCGATATGATTTTGACGCAAAAAGTCTTTGCCGACATTTTAACGGCGGATGCCAGTGAAGAAGAAATCAGCCGTGTCGTTGTGCTTAATAAATTGACCGATAAAGAGGAAATCGAGCAGAAGATTATCGCATTCTTAAAAATGCATAACATGAAGGTAACTGACCATGAATAGCTTCATTGAGTTTATCGTCAAAGATCTACTCGGGCAGGCGTCAATATTAATTGCCTTTATCGCCATGCTTGGTTTGATCTTACAAAAGAAATCACCGGGAAAAATTGCCGAAGGGACATTTAAAACGCTGCTCGGTTTCTTAATCATGATGGCCGGTATCAATATCATCGTCGCCACATTGACCTTCCTGAATGATATTTTCACCCACGGTTTCGGGATGAAAGGCTACATCACCGATGTGGCGGCCATCGCAGGGCTGGCGAACCGCGAACTGGGTTCAGAAGTGGCGCTGACGCTGATGGTCATTTTTGCAGTCAATATCATCATTGCCCGCCTGACACCGCTGAAATACATCTTCCTCACCGGACAAGCATTGCTATGGATGGCAACTATCGGGGCGGTTATTGGCTATAAAGCCGGTCTGACCGGGCTGCCGCTGATCCTCACGGGCGGTATTTTTGGCGGCGCGATGGCGGTACTGATGCCTGCGCTGGCACAACCGGTGGTCAGACGCATTACCGGTTCTGATGATGTGGCGCTGGGACACTTCTGTACCATCGGCTACCTGGTGCAGGCAGCAGTGGCGAAAGTGGTCGGTAAAGGCTCCCGCTCAACGGAAGATCTGCAACTGCCGGATAACTTTAAATTCCTGCAGGATACCTATCTGGCCATGGCGGTGGTGATGGTACCAATGTACCTGATCCCGGCCGTGGCTGCGGGGCCGGAATACATCTCTCAGTTCTCCCATGGCGTGAACTTCCTGATGTACGCCTTCATGCAATCCATCCAGTTTGTTGCCGGGGTATTCGTTCTTTACAGCGGTGTTCGTCTGCTGTTGAACGAACTGGTGCCCGCTTTCCGTGGTATCGCCATGCGCATCGTCCCGGACGCCAAACCGGCGCTCGATTGCCCGGTGCTGTTTCCCTACGCCCCGAACGCGGTCATTGTCGGCTTCCTGGCCACCACCGTTGGTTCGATTATTGGCATGTTGGTCTTTCCGATGTTTGGTCTGGCGATGATTCTGCCAGGACTGCTGACCAACTTCTTTGCGGGCGGCACGGCGGGCGTCTTTGGTAACGCACTGGGTGGGCGTCGTGGCGCGGTTATCGGCGGCGTTGTCCATGGTCTGTTTATTACCTTCCTGCCCGCCATCCTGGTGCCAATGCTGGAAAGTTACGGTTTCACCGGGGTGACGTTCAGTGACTCTGATGTCATCAGCTCTGGTCTGGTGCTGGGGCATGCCTTCCAGAATAACTGGCTGTTTGTCGGTCTGTTTATTGTCTTTGTCGCGTTCCTTGCCTGGTTCGTTAATGGCAACTCAGCTAAACCAAAAGGGGAGAAAGTTCATGAGTCTGCATAATTTCACTGCGTTGTTAGAAATTGCCAAAGCACGTCAATTTAAAGCTGTCGGTTCCTTTAATTTACACTGTCTGGAAATGCTGCCTGCTTTTTTTAAAGCGGCAAAGCAAACGAACAGCCCGTTAATGATTCAGATATCAACCGGAACGGCGCAATATCTGGGATATCAATTACTGGTTGATTCTGTGCGCTCATTATCAGCAAGTGAAAATGTGCCTACCTGTTTGCACCTGGATCACTGTTCGGATATTAACGCGATTCAAACGGCGATTGATGCCGGATTCAGTTCAATAATGTATGACGGTTCGCATCTGGATATTGATGAGAATATTGCCAGGACCCGTATTGTGGTGGAGATGGCGCGACCATATGATATTTCGGTCGAAGCCGAATTAGGCGCAATTGGCGGTTCGGAAGACGGTAAAGCCGTTGCCGAAGAGGATATCTGCTTCACCACCGTGGAAGACGCGAAGCGTTTTGTCGAGGAAACCCACGTGGACATGCTGGCGGTTTCGGTCGGCACGGTGCATGGGCTATATACCGGTAAGGCGCAGATCCAGCATCAGCGTTTGCAGGAGATAAGCGCCGTCACAGGGACGCCGCTGGTGCTGCATGGCGGGACCGGTGTGAGCGACGAGGATATGCGCAAAGCCGTAACCGAAGGGATCAATAAAGTGAATGTCGGCACGGAGATGAATGTGCAGTGGGTTGGCCAGTGCAAATCGACCTTTGAAAAAGGAAAGGTGAATGACAGCGTGCGGAAGTTTTTGATTCCGGCGAACGACGCCGTCACCAAGGTGCTGGTCGAGAAAATGAATTTATTTAAATAATCCTCCATTACCACATTAATTTTATTCCATAACCCTGGTGCTCCGGCACACGTCGGGGCGGGAGTGAGCCATGTTTGAATCATTGAAATCGTTGTGGAAAAAAGATGATACGACTCTGGAAGAATATGACAAGCAGGCACAATTGCTGGCTGTCGATATAAAATCACTCGAAGGTAATCTGGCGGAGGATCCGCGAAATAGCGATGTCCAAAAACAATTAATGCTGCTATATAACCGGGCATTAAATGTCTTTGTTAAAAGTAAACAATATCGCCATGAAGTGGATTCTCTCTTTATTCGTATCGACGAGTTGCGCAATATTATTCGGCGTAATATTTAGGGAGAACAGATGACGATTAAAGATCTTCTTATTGAAGCGGATGCGATTCAGGTTGGCGTAACGGAAAAAGACTGGCGGCAGGTGATTCGGCTTGCCGCCCGCCCGCTGATTGACGGGGGCTATCTGGAGGCACGCTATGGCGAGGCAGTGATCGACAGCACGCTGGAGCATGGCGCGTACTATGTCTTTGATGAGGGCATCGCCATGCCGCATGCACGCCCGGAATGCGGGGTAAAGCGTGACTGCTTTAGCCTGGTATTGTTGCAGGAACCGATTCGCTTTGGCGAAAGTGAAGCGGCGGATATTGTTATTATGTTCGGGGCGCGCGACAGCAATGCGCACATCGAAGAAGGTATTCGCGCCATTGTGCATCTGCTGGACAGTGATGACACGATGGCGGCGCTCCGGGCGGCACGGACAAGGGAGGAGGTGGTAGCGCTGCTATGACTATGCAAATAAAAACGGTCGTACTGGTCAACGGTGTACCGGCATCGGGCAAAACCACGGTAACACGTCAGTTATCGGAACGGTTTTCGCTGCCGGTTCTGACCATCGATGGCATCAAAGAGCCATTTATGGCGCAGTTTAGTGAAATAGACCGGGCGTTTAACCGCAAGCTGGGCTGCGCGGCCTATGACGTTATCTGGTCAATTATTCGTAATGCGCCAGCAGGCTGCCCGTTTCTTGTCGACGCCTGGTTTGGTTTTCAGCCGAAGGAGAAGCTGGTTGAGTATCTGGAGAAGGCCGGGGTGACACGGATCCTCGAAGTCTGGAACGCGGTCGCCCCTGACGTGGCCGTCGCGCGTTATGCACAGCGTCTTGGCGAGCGTCGGGTTGGTCATCCTGGCGAAGAGTACCTGCCGGAGCTGGCGGTACTGGCCGCCAAAGCCGAACCGATGGCGCTCGGCCCGGTGTTTCGCTTTGAACAGGGAAGTGAAGAGGGGTACACCCGCCTGTTTGCCTGGATGGGCGAGCATTTGCGGGCCTGAGGGGAAAATAACCGCTACCGTCGAAAGAGCGCCATCTGGCGCTTTTTTTGTGTCTTTCCGTTTTTAATGTATTGAAAATAATCATAAAAAATTGGTGGCGTGATTATTGCAGCGGCTTAGACAGATAAAAAGGAGCCATAGCATGCCGTTACACTATCAAAACCCTGTTATTCACGCCGATTACGCCGATCCTGATGTTATTCGGGTAGAAAATGATTTCTGGATGGTTTCATCCAGCTTTAATCAGCTCCCCGCTTTACCGATACTCCACTCACGCGACCTGATTCACTGGCGCATCGTTAACCATGCCGTTAAGCGGCTCCCGTCACCAGAATATGATGCTGTCCAGCACGGGAAGGGGGTCTGGGCACCGTCAATTCGCTATCACGATGGGCAGTTCTGGATTTTCTACAGCCTGCCGGATGACGGTATTTTTGTTACCCATACCCGTGACCCGCTTGGCGAATGGAGCACGCCGCGCTGCCTGAAAAAAGCGCCTGGCTGGATTGATCCCTGCCCGTTCTGGGACGACGATGGAAGGGCGTGGCTGGTGCATGCTTTTGCGTATAGTCGCTGCGGCATTAAAAATAAGCTGCAACTGATTGAAATGGCTCCGGATGCTTCCCGCCTGCTTGATGACGGACGGATTATTTTCGATGGCACGCCCTCACACCCGACGCTGGAAGGGCCAAAGCTCTATAAACATGCCAATGAATACTGGATTTTTGCGCCCGCGGGCGGCGTTAAACGCGGCTGGCAAACGGTATTACGCGCCGCACAGCTTTCGGGTCCGTGGCAGCACCGGGATGTGTTGCATCAGGGCGATACGGCGATTAATGGCCCACACCAGGGGGCATGGGTAGCGCTGGAGAATGGGGAACACTGGTTTTTCCATTTTCAGGACAAGGGCGTCTATGGCCGGGTCGTGCATTTGCAGCCCCTGCGCTGGCAGGAAGATGGCTGGCCCGCCATCGGTGAACCGCTGGGTAATGCGGGCAAAGGGCAGCCCGTCATCCTTCATCCCCGGCCTTCCTTACCGGTAATGCCTTGCTCACCACAAACCAGCGATGACTTCCCCGAAGGTAAGCCGGGCCTGCAATGGCAGTGGCAGGCTAACCCTCAGTCGCAGTGGCTTGAGGCCAGCACAGCGGGCCTGGCGCTGCGCTGTGCGCCCCATACCGGTAGCCTCTATACCTTGCCGCAGATGCTGTTGCAAAAATTTCCCGCTGAACGCTTTGTGGTTACCCTTTCACTGGAGAGCCGGTTCAGCCAGTTGGGGGATGAAGCGGGCCTGATTATCTATGGCGAGCGCTTTGCCGCGCTGTGCCTGGTGCGCGAAGCCTCTGGCGTGCGGTTACTGTTGCGCCATGGCTGGAACAGCGATAGGGGGGAACTGAGTGAATCCGTGTTGCCCATTTGCGACGACATGTCAGGGAACCCTGAACTAGGTTTCCATGTTGATTACGATGGTATCAGCCGTTTTTGCTACCGCGTTGCCGGTGAAGCGTGGCGGGAAGTAACTCCGGGTTTCTCTGCAGGGGCGGGGAAATGGGTTGGGGCCAGATTTGGCCTTTATGCCTGTGGGCAGGGGAGTGAGACGCAGGGGATGGCGCTGTTTTCGCACGTTGTGGTGCGCGAGGCATAAAAAACCGGGGCAGCACGCCTGCCCCGGCGGATAATGCGTTTAGTTGATGTAAAAGCGGATACCGATACGGAATCGAACCTGGTCGTCATGGTTCTGATCCTGGTCCAGCCAGGCCACTTCGGCGTACGGCATCCAGTTTTTATCCAGCCGATAGCGCGCCACAATGCTCGGTTCCCAGTGGGTTTTCTGTCCGTTTGAGGCGTTGAAATCGTTGGCGTTGACGAAAAACTCCGGGTTTAACTGTAACCAGAGTTTATCCGTGGCCTGGTAGTTGAAGAACAGGTCAAACTGATGGCTATCGTTGTAGTTCATGTTGCCGTTGTAATCATGCTCTTTGTGGGTCATGTGGTTATAACGGTAGCGACTGCCAATACTGAAAACTTTGCTGACTTTATAATCCAGGCGGCTTTGTTGAATAAATAAGATTTCGTGCGAACGACCCTGTAGCTGGCTGGATTTTCAGGCAATACGCACGCTTTCTGGCATCCCAGCCTTTGTCATCCTGTTCAACGCACGCACCATGGCCATAG
>OKVU01000174.1_pt1 | contig 39314 bp, 35 predicted proteins | sample 1606901 | NCBI WGS metagenome assembly OKVU01 (sample SAMN03281017, study PRJEB24777) | human gut metagenome | isolation source: fecal sample PR221 from 1 month old male Chinese infant, caesarean... | reverse complement strand
GCACATCAACCTAACCGGCGATTACGTCTGGCGGCAGAGCCGCAGACTGGAAGACGGGAAGTTTCGGCCCTTACGGATGCCCGGAAAACCTTAGCGTACGATTTTTTCCGAATTCTGCGGGCTCCCCAACAAGTCAGAGATGGAGTTGCTGGCTGACGCCTATGAAATGGCAAACATCATGCACTAATAAATATATTATTTTTAATCTTAAATGATTGACAACTGACAAGTGACTTGAGTCAGAATCATCACACGCCCGGTACGGATGGATCCCTTTTCAAATATTCCATGGACGGCACAGTCTGAGTACCGGGCGCTACCTTCAGTTGTATTGCTAAGCCGCCGCTGGTGGCTTTTCTTTTTTGTAGGGGCGCTATGGATAAGAAAATATGCGTTGTTTCAATGAGCGTCGGCAAACCGGCGTCAATGACTGCTGCATGGATCAACAATGAGCTGATAATGGCTGAGCGGACCAGCTACCCTGAACGCCGCCGCGATATGGAACTCCAGCTGCTGCGCGAATTGCGAGAAAAAGAGGAAAAGGGTTTTATCGTGCTGGTGGAAGAGGAAAACAGCTTTATTACCGGTCGAGTTGGCCAGCGTGTAAGGTTGCGTGATCCCTTCATGAACGGCAGACCGGTACTGATTGAAGCAATGCAGATTTACAAGGAATTGGAACGCCAGAAAGCGATCAAGTTACCGCGCAAGGAATCCGGCAAATACATCCTTCACCAAAGCATCTTCGATTCCGAACACGATAAAAAAGGCGATGAATTTTTCAACATCAACTGGAGCGAAATAACGACAGAACATGTTCTGACGTTACTATGTTGCTTTGCGACGGAATACAACAACGTTGCCAGCGCCGACTACATCAGGGCAATGGCTGGAGAAGTTGAGGCCCATCAGGAACCATCATTACTAAGTCCCCTGATTAACATAATTCGCGGAACTCAAACACTAACGCAAAAACAAGTGCCGCAAGGAGAATTAACAGGTAAACAGAACTATTTATAATAGTTACGTTAGGTAACATTATGGGTATGTTTCATTTTCATACCCATTGATTTCTAGCTTGATTTGTTATTATATGTAACAACACATTAATCATTTGAACTGGATGTTAGTAATGGGCAGTGAAGTATATCAAAGCCAAAAATGCGAGCTTAAATATTCGAAATCTCAAATAGAAAAAGCAGCCAGAAAAATTAGACATGGTTGTGAGGGCGCAGAGCGAGAAGAAGCAATTAAAATGATTCAAAATTTCCGCGAGCTTCATTTATATCCATTGATGCTAATGAAAAATCATCTTGATAGGGCTGCAAAAAAAGTTGATAAAGAGAATAAGATTATTGTTGCAAGACGCCTAAAAAGACTTAGCACAATAATTGATAAACTGGAGCGTCCAAGTCTTGACGGCGGCGCAACAAATAATGCAATAGCCCTTACTAGAATGCAGGATATTGGCGGATGTAGAGCTATAGTTAGAAACATCGAACAACTAAAGAAACTAAAAGACCGACTAGTTAAAAGTCGCTCCAAGCATAAAATCTTAAAGGAATATGACTATTTAACTCCAAAGCCAAGCGGATATAGTGGCATTCACCTTGCATATAGTTGTTTTGATGAAGAAAACGGTAACAATCCGTGGAGTAAAACTAAAATCGAAGTACAACCCATATAATGCGCCTACTTATCAGCCTTTGGGACGTTGGGACGGTATTTTTCACTATATACCCCCAAGTTTTTAGACATGAAAAAAGCTCGATATATTATAAATATATCGAGCCTTTAAGTTACTGTTTTTCAATATCGTTCAAAATCTTGATAATTACAGTATACGGTTTTATGAAGTGGTATATTTGCAAATGCTTATTTTGCAAGGTCTATTTGCTTGATTTATCCTACAATCGTAATGCAAAACCCATGACCGGAAGCAACGAACTTAGGTTCAATCTCACTCAAATCCGAGGATAGCTTTTGTCCGGATTCTTGATTGGGCAATGTATCTGCGCCGCTTGATTTTACCGCTGCGTCCCAACTGCTTTCGATAACTTGTCCGTGATTCTCACCCATGCCGAACATGAGGTCGCTGCTAAAGAAAATACCACGTTTCTTTTCAAAAAATAAAAGTCCTTCCCACATATGCATTTCAGATGGGTAACTGATAGTTTGAAATTCAAAATCATCTCCGGCAAATATTTCATTCGGCTTTTTAATAAGCACATTGTTAGTAATACCAAACCCCATCAGTTGTCTTGCTGTGGTTTCGGAACAAACCGCGACAGCTTCGGGATGTTCTTTGAGAACCAAAGCAAGTCCGCCACATTCGTCTGATTCAAAATGAGAAATTAGAATGTATTTTATTTTGCGTTCACCGAGCAACTCTTGCAACTTAGGAATGGTAGTTTGCGCTTGTGATACGGCTCCGGTCTGAATGAGAACAGGCTCATTTGTCATCAATAAGTATTGGTGCATTGAAAGCTTAATCGGCTCCATTACCTCTGTAAATTGGTATAAATCTTTGATAATCTCTGTCATTGTCAAAACACCTTTTTCTATTTATAGTCTAACCTAAATTCCACGTGTGTTTTTTATTAGCTTCAAAAATCACTATTTCACGAAGAATTTAGACTGCTTCTCACACATTGTAACATTATTTACAACCACCTTTCAATCATTTTTGATAAATCATTGATTTCATCTTTGCTGCAATGATACTTAATAAACTCTGCAAGTTATCCACAGAGCAACACTCAATTTTATTGATGATATTCTTATTATACCAGACATTTTTCATACACTCCCTTGTACGGATAGTTTTCCGACAACTTCATGATTACATATCTTGCGGTTTTGATTATTTTTGCTGCAAGAAATACATACTTCAAACGAAAGGTCTTTATTTGCTGTCTGTATTCTGAAGAGTCCAAGGAATCAAACTTGAACAACAAAAATAGGTTATATGAAAGCATCATCATTTGAAACACGGCTTCATTCGCCCAAAATGACTTTAGCAAGAGATGACCCACCGCCATGTCGTATTTGGCTTCTTTGATATAGTTTTCAGCATTACCACGCTTTTCATAGTATATAACTACTTTTTCAGAAAGCAAGGTAGTATTTGTTACAAAGAAAAAGTAGTCGTATTCGGAACCTTCTAAAAGTGATAATTGTGCTCTTTCTTTTTCTGGTTTCAGTACGCGAGATACGACAAATCTTCTGTCTTTTTCCCATTTAACTAATTTTGTATACAGTTCTGTAGTTTCTCTACCTTCTTCTCCTTTAACGAATACAATTGATGAATTCGTTGCTTGTGAGGTGAGTGTAGAATAACTTTTGGCTTTAATTAAATATTTGCATCCAAGAGATTCTATCGTTTCGATAATTTTTTCATCAAAGTAGCCACTATCCATTCGAAATAAAATTTCTAAATCGTCTGATTTGATGTTAGCAACAATTTCTTTGATCATTTCCGCAGCACCGTTTGCAGTGTAAGTATTGCCACTTCTTACAAATCCGGTAACATATGCTTTTAATTCGTCGCAAAATGCAAATTGGATATTGTAGCATCGGTTTCCCAGTTTCTTAGGATTATATCCTTTTGACGCACCTTCTTGATGACCTTCTACGTTAATTACACTACTATCAATATCAATCGTAATGGATGTCAATTTACTTTTAGTGAGCAGTTTTTTAAAGACTTTAAAATTAATGTCTCTAAACATTTGGGTTGTCTTGAAGTTGAAGTTTCCTAGAAACCGTGACACTGTTTCAGGTTCTTTTACGGAAATATCAAACTCGTTGACGAGGGGATCATTTTGAAGTAGCTTTAGACGTTCTAACTTATCAATGCCAATGAAGTGACCGCAGAGCATGGTCTTTATATGATTCATCTTGATTTTATTTGTTGAGTCATTATCAAATACGAGGTCATTTTCAATAAAATCAAAAATCCCATTGCTTTTTGCATTCTCAAGGAGCAGAAAAAGACCTGCATTTGATGTTAGATTCTTAGCTTTGAAATCAATTTTATTAATCATAATTAGAACCCCTTTTTACTACTTTTCTTACTATTATTTTACCATATATCGAGTCATAAAAGCTGATAATTTAACATATTTTTGAGCACTTTTCTTTCACCCAATGGGTGAAAGCTGAATTTCGAAGGAATGCATATTTATCAAGGCTTTGATTATGCTTTTTGAAGTACTGACGTAGAATCTAGGTACAACTAAGAACAGAACTCCAACATGCTTGGGCAACAAGTCTGGAGATAATAGATACACTTGAAAATATTAAGCTGAAAACTTCTAATGAAGGTCACCCTGAGTGGAGAAGATTTTTTTATCTTTCTGGATGCCTAGTTGCTCATGATGAAGGTGCCTGTATTCTTGATGATGAAACCATCAAAAATTATCAAACAGAGCTTAAAACATTGGAGGAGGCTTTATCTGTTCGCTCAAAATTAAGTACATATACATTTGCAATGAAGCTGACATCAGATGCAAACCTAAAGAAAAGCCTGCCCAAAAACCATAATGGATTCTTTTTGGTGAGGATGAGAAACGCCATAACAAAAAATGGCAAGGATACTGGAAAGTTTCTTGTTTCTGTGAAACCTTTTAGGAAAAAAGAATCGGAACAAGCCCTCCAGGAACTTAATAAGGATGATGCGGATCCTGAAGTATTAATTGCGGTGCTGCTTGCCACTAACAACATTAAATCTCTTAAAAAGGCTTATCCTAACTATTTTGGGTCAACAAATCAGTTCGGGAGATTCCTTAGCAGACACATTGATACTGTGTAAATTCCTATGCCTGGCTTAGCCAGGCATAGCCAAAGATTTAATCAGCATTCAGGAGCAATGCGTTATCTATGATGATCTGCTCCCATTCTTCGAATGCCCGGTCGCGGACGCCCTGGGGAACGCTGTTAGTTTTGAAATCGACGACCGTACGCCATTTCCCGTCCGGACGGTACATGCGCAGAGCTTTACTTCCCCCTTCCCTGCGCACCTCAACGTTATGCTTATCAGCAAACTCTTGTAATGCTCGTAGCGTCCCATGCTTTACTGTGTAGTATCGCTTTTTCAAGTTTTCTCTCCAGCCTGTGCCAAGGCTTCAACTTCCAAATCGTAAGACTCAAACTCATAGTCCTGGTCGTCAACTTCTTCAGGCACTGGCAGTAAATGCCAGGCTGAGTATATCTGACCATTATCAAAACGCTCCTGGCTGTAGAGCGTCGCGGCTATGAGTGTTAGCGCCGGGCGGTCATAACGGTAAATTTTGCGAACGTCACGGTCAACGAGACGACCGAAATTACCATAACCGCGCTCCAGTAATAATTTTTTAATTTCCGGCCAGTATGGACCATAGCTGCGGTACAGGCGGGGATTTTTCAGTAATCGCCCGCGTAGCCCTGACAGGAAGAAATCAACGTATTCGTCTTCTGTCTTTCCTAACAACGCTGTACGGAGTACCGCCTCAAGATATGTTTTATTCGGTTTTATTGTATCAGATAGTGTGGCCATATTATGCGACGCCCGGCGAACCGGGCGCTCCTGTTATGCGTATTGTTGGATGACGGCCAGAACGTCCGCCACGTTGTGTTTTGTCTCGATAATCCACCAGTTACCCGGGAAATCGCTGTTCTTCGCCTTCGCTGGCAGCCAGCGAGCGCCGAATTTCGCCTTGATTGCGTCTTTCGCACGGAAAAGAACGCCTTTCATGCCTGAGGCTTCCTGAAGCCCAAATACCTCGCCAGCGGCGAATTTTGGTGCGTACATCATCTTCAGGTCGGCGGTGGATACGCGATAATTCAGACCAAGAGACTGAGCTATGCTGGTGGCATCACCCTGTATTGATGATAACTCTTCTTGTTTCTCGTTTCTGGCGGCAATCTCTTCCTCCGTGATGTTGCCAAGGGCCAGGTTTATCCGATCAGCGTCGGCCTGTTTCTCTTCATCGGTGCGCCCGGCAAGAACCGTGTTAATTCTCTGCAATATCTCCACATGATTCTTGCGCATGCTGAGCAATTCCGGCGTAACCTCGTTAAGATCCACCAGCCCAAGGATGGCAAGGTCGGAAAACATTGATACCAGGTTGTAGGTCATGCGATAGCTGAGTTGGCCATAGGCTGATGGCAACTGCACCGCATCCATTTGATAGGCATCCATAAATTTAGAGCCGTCGTTTACGACATCCGCAATTGCAGGTGTGATTTTCCCTGTGGTGGCGGCCTCCCTGATTGCTGTTACCCACGATTGAGTCAGTGCGGCGACTGCATGATTCAGATTGGCTTCCCGTTCTGCTGCGATGCGCGCGCTTGCTGCGTCCATTGCCTGCTTGATCTCGGCTTTATTGCTGTAAATGCCAATGGTGCCAAACTGTGCTGTGGTGATCTCATAATCTGACCCCCGGAACTCATTGGTACCGAAAATGGCATTGGTGACTTCAAGTTCAGAATCCCCGTTACGAGTAGCCCCCTGGCTTGTTTTTTCCGGCATTCTGGCGATCGCATCCGCTATTTTCTCCTGAATTGCTTCAGGGGATAGCGTATCTCCGTATGACGCGATTACATCGCCATAATTGGAGCCAAACAATTCAACCAGGAATGTTTCTGCCGAACGGATCTGGCGGTTATTCCCTTCCGACATCATACCAAGCACCCATTTTGCAATTGACGACTTCAGCGCGCCGTCACGGCGATCCGGGTAAACCGCATGCTTCAGTGGGGCCGTATAGGTACCAACAAAATCAATGCTATAGCCTGACTCTGTAGTCTGAACGCCGTATGAGTCAGTGATTTTGATCATGCCGCGCTGCTGGAAACGGTAGAAATCGTCACAGGAAATGATGTCGTTAATCCCGGCGATGGAGACGCCACCACTGATTTTCTGCATAACAGCATCTTCATCGGGAGTTACATCAACCTGTTTATCCAGCGTCTTCACATCCCAGTTACCCGATTTGGTGCCTTTGAAGGTAAAGATGATCTCCACGTCTGCGCGCTGGCTGTCGAAGTCCAGCGACTTAATGCGAACGATATCACCGGCACAATCGTAGTATTGGCCTACACGCCATGAGCGATCGCCGATAACAAGGAACTCATTCGCATGGTTAACCAGATCAGGATCAACATCCAGAATGCCTTTATTTATTGCATCCTCCACCAGCGGGCGCAGGCGTTTGATATCCGTCGCGGCCTTCTGGGTACGGTTCAATAATTTCTCATAGCGGGAGATGGCCTGAGAGATATTAGCCTTGCGCTGAATGGCGCTTTTCAACGACGCGCGATACTGTGCTAACAACATACGGTCTGTGTGATGGACACTCCCCCAGCGGGCCTTCCAGTCTGCGTTATCCGCTGCCTTGGCCATTGCCGCCTGTTTGAATTTAGCTACCTCGGCGGTGGTCTTTTCAAGTTCCGCTTTGCTTCGCTCTAATTCAGCGGTAAGTACCTCCACATCCTCGCCAGCTGCGTGCTGCGCCTTGATGTAGTTCTGAAGGTCGATAGTAGCCTGTTCTTTCTGGCGAGCGCGTTTCGCAGCTTTCGCCTTATCCATTTGAACCTGCATCATTGCCAGACGTTCGCCGTCATCCTTCGCGGTATACATCTGCATTTCGATCATGTCATTGGCGTCGGCGTTATCCATTTCTGACTTATCTGAACGGAGGATATCGGAGATCCAGCCTGCTTTACGCTTCAGCGTCTTCAGTCGGTATTCATCGAAAGACCCCTTGCCGCAGTAGTAGTGAACGCGAACGCTTGCACGGTTGGAACCAACTCGGGCACCGCGACCGTTACGCTGTGCGATACTGGCTGGTGTCCACGGCAACGTCAGGTGGTGGATATCCGTCGTTCCTCGATGCAGGTTGATACCCACCTCTGCCTTTTTGTTGCAGATGATGATCGGAGTCCGGCCCTCCTGGAAGTCGGCTGCAATCTTTTCCAGACCGCCCAACGACATTTCATTTTGCTGCGCGATATAGGCGTCATACAGAGCCATTTGCTCGTTGTATTTCGCTATCTGTGCATCTGTTGGTTCATCCGGTAACTCTTTCGGCGGTTTAACCGCTTTCAGTTTCTTACCGGTTTTACCTGCCTCGGCAACCGTCTGAGCATTCAGTATCCCCACCTTTGAAGGTTCAAGGTTAAGAGCATTGCAGATAATGCGCTTGAGCTTCTGGTGCTGCGTTTTTTCATCGGTGAAGATGATTTGCTTACCTTCCGGGAAAAACTCCTTCAGCGTGGCAATCAGCTTCGCGTATTTGGGCGTAACGGGGTGAGTTACGGTCTGTTCGTCAATGCCAAACCTGGCCAGGCGCTTATTCACTTCCTGCTCGAACGCTTCCGGAACCTGCAACTGAATAAACTCGCCCTTATCTATCAGGGAGTATTGCGATTGCTGCGTGATTGAATCATCACTGTCGTCGTCTTCGCTGGTGGCTTGTTTAGGCAAACTGTCCGCCAGCTGCTGCACCGCATCGGCGTACTCCGGCAGGAAACGATAGGTGATCCGGCGATAGTACAGGTCCATGTCAGTACATACGCGGTCCATATCCCTGATTATTGAGAAGATCGGACGGGCTTTCTCGTGCTCAATCACGCCGTCTTCATTGACCGAGGTCGTTACGCCATTGTTGGCTTTGGCCGCCGCTTCCGCCTGCTGACGCAATTCTTCATACGCCGCCAGTTGTTCTTCAGTAAGTGGTGCATCCTGCTGGTGTTCGTCCAGCTCCGGGATCTCCACGGTATCCTTAACGTCTTCCGCCGTTTTAAGCGTTACCCAGCGATGGAATATACCGCGCAGCGCATCAAGGTTTTCAAAGCCCACCAGCGCCATTTTTTCTTCAACTTCACCGCTGATTTTCTGTACCGTTTCCAGCCTGGTCTTGCCGAAGAATTTAACGAAGTCATCAGGACCGTAGATCCCCATCTTCTGCCAGTATTCCTTCGGCAGAACATGAGAAAGCATGTTGTATGCATCGATCGGGGTGTTAACGACTGGCGTTGCAGTCAGGAGAACCGGCCCGCGCCCGCCATTCTTTTTCATCAGGTACGCGTTTTTAATTGCCATATCTCGCGCCGATTGCGCCACCGCGCTGGTGGGCAGATAGGCCAGTTGTGACGCTTCGCGACCATTTTTATAGCTATTGCGGTAGTTGTGACCTTCGTCAGCGATCACACTATCGAAGCCCATATCCTCAAAGTACGGATACTTCTCTGCTTTTTCGGTGCCGGTATCTGAATACTCCGACAATACCCGGCGACGCGCAGCCTCTTTGCGGTGGGAGTCGGAGTCCATTGCGCTGGCTACGCGCCCGGCGGCAACGAAGTCATAAAGCATATCCTGTGCATGCTCATCTACGGTGTCATCACGTAGCGGAATGCGGGCGTATTGTTCTTTGGTAAACACGACTGCACGGTAATTTGAGTGCGGGATCGCGTTCATCCGCGCCGTGATAGTGGCTTCATCTGCCAGCTTAAGAGCATCGCGCATAACTGGAGTGCCATCAGTACCAAGAACAGGTTTACCGTTCTCATCGAGCACCGGCACCTGGCGAATCTGATCGCCATCCATCAGCACATCAAGACCGACGAACAGGTAGTTACTGAATGCCTCTTCACTCAGGAATTCTTTTGCTTCGTAATACCAGTTTTCCAGCACTGATTTAGGCACTACATACGCAGTACGGGTGGAGCGACCGTTCTCATAGTTGAACGCCTCAAGCGCCAGCGCGGTCGTGGTTTTACCCAGCCCGGTGCCGAAGCCCAGGATGCCGCGCCCATCTTCGGACAGTCGGCGCACCTCGCTATTCTGGTAATCAAATGGCTGGCGCTTACCGCTTAATCCCTTCAACCCAAGCGGATCGCCAGAGTGTTCATACGGGATATTGCTATTGAACACATCGTTGTATTTGGCAACCAGCTCATCGTAGCGATCGTGCGTCTTGATCCACTTATTGAACTGGTCCTCAAGCAGTGCCATCTGCTCGCGGTAGCCGTTCGCCGTCGCGCTATCTTTGCCACCGATACGCGCACCATTGAGATACTTTTCCAGCTGTGCCGGGAACCCGGTCGCGTTTTCACCTGATTTACGGTCCCACTCGTAGCGGATCTCGCCTGTTTCTTTATCCTTGCGCTGGACGACACCGTATCGGTGCCCGACGAACAGACCATCACCACCGTGATAGGTGTCAGAAACCATTTCGTCGCCTTCCAGCTGCACTGACTGCACATAGCGCAGATCCGGATAGCCGTTTTCCTGCAAAAACTCCAGAATGACGGAACGGTCGAACCAACGGCTATTGAGCTTAAAGCGGATATTCTCTGCTGGCGTCTTGATGCGCTTCTCTTCGATCGCTGCCAGCTGATTAAGGACGTTGTTCTTTACTGGACCGTCGGGGAGCGTGGCGAGGAATTCCTGTTTTGGAGCCACTATCTCGTTAATGTCGCCGCTGGTGGCGCGGGCGAACGGAACAATCCCGCCATACGGTGAAACCGCAATGCCAGGGGTGCTGGCCAATAAATTAAGCAACTCATCATCACTGGCTGGCAGTTCGCCGGTAAACGCAAGGCGGAAATCATCGAGCTGGATTGGATCGCGAGTGAGATCACTGTAGAGATAACGCAGGGTGTCCTGATAGCTGGTGGAGTCATAACTGGCGATGGAATCATGCGTAACCAGTTTTCCTGTCAGCTCGTCAGAAATAGTGCCATCCAGCTTAATTGCACCACGGAAAGCAAACCAGGCGCGCGCACCGCTCCCCGATAATTTCGCTATCGGACCGCGACCGGGGTTACCAAAACGGTCAATCTCTGCCTGCAAACGGGATACCAGAGAAAGGCGCTGCTGTTCGATTTGTTCAGCACTATGCCCGGCGGCCTTCATATCCTGATATTCAATTAACATCCGGCCAATCATCGCCCCACGATACAAGCGTTCACGGTATTTTTCAGGCTGGCTGTTAATCCAGTCCACCAGCTGCACCATATCGTCGCTGATTGATGTGGTGTACTTATCGCGGACATTTGCCATCTGGGTAAATGTCATACCGAGACGGCCTTCTGTTGTAGTCAGGTTACGCTGAAGAGCCTCCCAGCTATCCGCGCCATAACTGGCAACCTCAATCTTCAGCTCCTTCCCGGCATCAGCTTCAATCCAGCGACCACCAGCATATTTTTGCCATACGCCATTAATCAGGCGCATTTCCCCTTCATCAACAACATCTGCGGTCGGTGACGGTTCAGCCATATCGAGCAAAGACCAGTCGATACGACTTTCGAAACGATGAATCAGCTTCGCTTTAAGAGCCTGGTTATCAATCTGCCCGTCGGCACGAACCTCAATACGCCCCTGAAATCCCTTCTCCTGAGTGCCATGAACAAACCGGCGGCCGTCCTTTTCAAACCACTTGCCAGAAATAAACGTTGGCCAAAGCACATTTGCCGATTCAAGAGTGCCTTCATCCACCAGGGGGATTTTCTCAGCCATCTCCGCCGGATGTTTGCGCATCAGCACCACGTCAACGACCGTACTGGTCCCGTTTGCGTCAAAAGTACCGGTAGGCAAGCGGTGGGCACCAAGAAATTCAGCTTTCCGTGATAGGCGCAGGCGTAACCGCTTCATGTTTGAACCTGAAACAATGGACGGCGGCACAATCACGCACATGAATCCGCCTGGCTTTATCTTGTCCAGCATGCGGAGCATGAAGTAAGAACCCATGTCCGTTTCTTCTGCGTAAGGCTTATCGATGTTGCGTGTGTTATCACGACCGCCGAACGGAACGTTACCCACAACATGGTCGAATGAATCGTTAGGCGTGTTTATAGCCAGCTGTTCGAACGGGGAAATCTGTACGCTGTCTTCCGGGTGTAACAACTGGTTTATACGACCGGAAACACTGCTGATCTCAGTCGCGGTCATCACCGTACCAACCGGTTTTGTCTCATTAAAAACGCCGGTTCCCGCCGATGGTTCCAGAGTGTTACCTACGTCCGCGCCGTAGAGCTTCATGATCTCCCAGACACCTTCAGCGATAGGCTTTGGTGTGTAATATTCGGAGACGGACCCGCCAATGCCGCCTTCACCAGTGTACCCGGCCAGGATCTGGCGCTGTTCATCTGTCAGTGTCGCGCCGTCCACCAGCGAATTAAGCAAATCTATCGCCTTCTGATTCGCCTCACGGCGCAGTCGGTCATAGCTTTTGCCTTCCACCTTTTCCACGCCGTATTTAATCGGCGCTCGGTGAGATGTTATTGCCCTAATGTATTTCAATATTTCGCTGACACTTGAACAGCGAAACACCCCCATAGATAGCTTGTTCATTGGTAATCCTTAACAAGTGACTAGTGTTAAATTTCCGTTCAAACACGATGCGAATTATTCTAATTAAGGTGCAATCTTGGCAGACAATAAAATCACGCTATCCTCGGTCAGGAAGGCGCTGGCGGGGGTTTTTAAAGACAACGGAGAACGGGACAACATCCTCCTGTCCGCGCTGGCTGTGCACGGCGGAAGTGGGTATTTGTTTTCTCGCGCAGGGGCACCGGTACAACTGTCCGGCTTCTTAGGCGGCAAACCGGGCGATAGTGGCATGGCTGGCGATGGGCTGGTGGACGGAAGTCGCTTTATCTTTGATGAAGTTCAACTGCCGGAAGACCGCTTGCAACGCTATCCGCTACTCGAAGAGATGGCGGTTTACAGCACGATCGCCACCGCGCTGAACATCCATATTACGCACGCGCTCTCTTTCGATAAGAAGACCGGGCAAACTTTCTCTATCGTGCCGGTACATAACGGAAACGATAGTGACTATGACGCCGCGCAGGCGTTGTGTGACGAGCTGATGAACGACATCGGGCGAACCATCAACAAAGAGGTCGCCGGGTGGGCATTTATCATGTCTGTATTTGGGGTGGCTTATGTCAGGCCATACGCCAAAGAAGGCATAGGGATCACGTCTTTTGAGTGCTCCTATTACACCCTTCCGGGCTTCATCAAAGAGTTCGAGGTCAGCGGCAACCTGGCGGGATTTAGCGGCGATTATCTGAAGGACGCGTCAGGGAAAATGGTTTTCGCCGATCCGTGGGCCATTATCCCTATGAAAATCCCCTACTGGCGGCCTAAGTCAAACCTTATGCCTGTGCACACTGGCCATAAGGCTTACAGCCTGCTGGATAATCCGGAAGAGCGCACACCGATTGAAACCCAGAATTACGGGACCAGCTTGCTCGAATACGCCTACGAGCCGTACATGAATCTGCGTTCGGCGATCCGCTCACTGAAGGCAACGCGTTTTAATGCGTCGAAAATTGACCGAATCATCGGCCTGGCGATGAATAGTCTGGATCCGGTAAAAGCAGCCGATTATTCGCGCACCATTACTCAGACGCTTAAACGAGCAGCTGACCTGATGGAAAAGCGCGCACGCGGCGCGAATAACATGCCTACGGTGACCAATACCTTGCTGCCTATTATGGGCGACGGCAAGGGACAGATGACTATTGATACTCAGACCATCCAGGCTGACATCAACGGCATTGAAGACATTCTCACCTATATGCGCCAGCTGGCGGCAGCACTTGGCCTCGATTACACCCTCCTGGGGTGGGCAGATCAAATGTCCGGCGGGCTTGGTGAAGGTGGATTCCTGCGCACGGCAATTCAGGCCGCCATGCGCGCCTCATGGATCCAGCAGGGCGTAGATGAGTTCATTCTGCGGGCTATCGATATTCATCTTGCTTTCAAGTACGGCAAGGTATACCCGGAAGGTGATCGCCCGTACAAAATCGAATTCCACTCCGTTAATACCGCTCTGCAACAAGAGCACAACGATAACCGCGACTCGCAGGCGAACTACGCCACCATCGTTACGCAAATCCTCGATGCCGTCAGCAATAACAGCGTCCTCGCCAATTCCGATGCATTCAAACGTTACCTGTTCAGCGATGTGCTGGAGATTGACGAAAAAATCTCTGAAGCACTGGTGAACGAACTGAAAGCGAAAAGCGAGGACGACGATCACCTGATGGATTCCATCATCAAAACACCGCCACAGGAACTGGCGCAAATCCTTGAATCGGTCTTTAAAGAGGGAAACGATAATGACTGATGTTTTGAAAACGGTCACTGACCGCTTTTGTCTCTATAGCAATGCTCGAAAAGGTCGCCAGAACGGGCGACAGTATGTATTAAGCGCGGTAAAGGCCATGCTTGAAAGCAAGGAAACTCAGGAAGGTTTACGCCTTGGTGAGCTTTTCGGCTACTACGGCCACGGTCGCCGACAGCTGACTGGCAAACTGGAAGTACCAGAAACCAGCGTGATCATGGTGGAAGGTCGCCCGGTCGTTATCGACAATGTTCCAGCTTGCCGCACAGTAGCTATATCCGTTGACGACAACGGCATCGTTACCCATACACAGGAAATTCTTAACACAGAGCCGGGTAAAATTGTCGCCGCGATGATCGAAAGCCGAGCTGGTGGCTGGAGCTGGGCCACTGGCGGGCGTGAGTCCGGGAAAATCGCTGTAACCACCAGCTTCCATGGTGTGGATTATGTGACAACGCCGAACTATATCAGTCTGGATCATCCTGCCAGCGCCGGAATGTTTGAAAGCGCGGATTCTAAATCTTTACTGGCAGAGTCCCTGGCGGCGCATGGGTACTCCGACGAGTCAGTGCAGGCCGTTATATCCCATTACGGCAAAATGGCTGAACTGGAAATGATGGTGGAGGCGACAGAGCGTACGGCAGAACTGGAAACTGCACTACTCGAAAGCCAGGGCCGCCACCTCGAAGCAATGGCCAAGATCGCAGATGCTGAAGCGCGAATCGCTTTGCTGGAGGAAACAGCGGGTATCCGCGACGATGTGCTGGCAGCAATGCAAGACGAACTGGATAACCTCCCGATCTTCGTCTCCGCCGCCCAAAAAGACGCATTCCGCCTCAAAGAACCTGGTGATGCAAAAATCGTTGCCACACTTTTCGAATCCCTGATCAAAGTTGGCGCACGCAACTTGCCTGTCACCAAGAAAATTAAGGAGGTTCCGCAAGCGGCTAACGTCCAGGCACCGCGTGAGACAAGCATCATCACGTTTAATAATTCAATCAACCCGTTTAAATAACCACCAAAAATAACCCCGGCGGCTGCCGGGGTTCTCGTTAACTATTATCGCCTTCGCCTGCGTGCCATATATTTGCGCACCGCGCGGCGTGGACAATCTGAAGCGGTTTCTTTCTGCTGCATCAATCTTGCAGCCATGCTCAAAAATGTCAGGCACAGCCGAAGCCCAGCATACAATAGCGGTTCCAGTGGCCACGTCTCATTGAGCACATATACCGCCATGAAAATCGAGTCGAAAACTATCGCCGCCAGCGATAACTTCATTGTCGAAAGTCGGCGGAGCTGCCGGAGTTTATTCATTGACCGGCCCCGTCAGGCAAAGCTGGCGTTCTTTTTCACGGCGAATCTTTAACCCGGGCAGGGGGACGCCGTTACTGTTCACAAAATCAGGGAGATGGTTACACATATTCACCCATTCCCCTTTCTGCGCCCACTTGTGGATGGACGTTTCGACTCGCATGCCTCGCGCTTTGCTGTAGTAGGTCCGTAAACTATTGCATCCCATATTGAATGCCGCGCTTGTCATTGCGCTGAAGGCATTATCGGGCATGTCTTTGCCCCGGAAGTGCTGATTAATACAGCGTTCAGCGATCAGGATATTCTTTTCCCAATCAGCGGCGATTTGCTGGTCGGTTTTTCGCACGCCTGGCGTTACCCCGTGTGTATTACCAATCCCGTCAGTCCATACACCCGCCGGGCACATGTATGGGTCACGTCGGCAACCTTCAGCGTTTCCGATAAGCTCAAGCCCCGCCTGGTTGGTTCGCACATTGCCATTACCCATCACGATGGTAATCATCACCGCGATAGCGCAAATTGCACCGCCTCCTGCGGCTGTTTTTCCCTTCATAAAGACCTCATAAGCGAATTTTTTACGCTCCAGGACAAATACCCATTCACAGTCAATACCGACTGACTCGATCCCTTTAGAAGGCACAGGATAATGCAAATCACTTGTTAGCTACGTTTCAAAGATATACATTATTGCTCTAATCATTTTATTTTATTAGGTAAGATAAGTGGCACAACGCGGTGTAAACAAAGTCATCCTGATTGGTACCCTGGGGCAAGACCCGGAGATCAGGTATATACCAAATGGCGGCGCTGTCGGAAGACTCAGCATCGCAACGAATGAATCATGGCGCGACAAGCAAACGGGCCAACAGAAAGAGCAGACAGAATGGCATAAAGTCGTTTTGTTCGGAAAACTTGCTGAAATTGCGAGTGAGTATTTACGAAAAGGTTCTCAGGTCTACATCGAAGGGAAACTTAAAACCCGTAAGTGGACAGATGACGTCGGTGTAGAACGTTACACGACGGAAATTATCGTCAGCCAGGGCGGCACCATGCAAATGATCGGCGCTCGCCGTGACGATTCACAGTCCTCAAATGGCTGGGGGCAATCAAACCAACCTCAAAACCACCAGCAATACAGTGGTGGCGGTAAACCTCAGAGCAACGCCAATAACGAACCTCCAATGGACTTTGACGACGATATTCCGTTTTAGAGTTTATGAGTAAAAAACGACTGAAAGAAAAGCGGTGGTCAAGACGCCGACAAAAGCACGAACTCGCAAAAAAACGCCAAAGTTGGCAATGGCACGCGCTTTTCACGAAAAGAACACCCCGAGATATTGCTTTCGCTGGTGGGAAAACATTCCTGACCCACCTGAAGGCGCAATACATCAGTTTTTAAGCAGAGAAAAGACTATGACAGCACAAAATACTAAAACAATTCAATACCGCCTGCGTAATGGCCAGAGTGTCGAAGTGACCATCAATAATGATGGTGTACCTGGCGAAAAGGTTTCTATCTCTGATCTGGCTATCGAAAAAACCATCATGTGCCACCTTGGCTTTACTGAAGAAGTGAGCAAAAAGCATGGTGTAGCTATCTGGCGCACAATGGATACTGGCATGCGCAGATTCATTACTGCTCGTACCCCTGGTATGACCATGATGGACCTCATACAGATTGCGCCGCTGTTTGAGTGTGAACCTTTGGATGTATTCAGCAATCCAGCTATCTGCCAGCAGTTATATGGTGAGATGAAACTCGCGGTTACCCCCATTGTGCTGCATGAAGGATCGCTTGCTGGCGTATGGAAAGTAGAGCGAATTTCAAGCTACATGCCATTCCACATCCATGTCAACGGCGTAATCGCAGGTGAAAATCAACCTGTATCAGTTACAAAGTCAGACCTCAATCGCGCAATTCTTGAAGCAAGTTGTCGAGTTATCGGCCTGGGCAAACAGTCTTATGTTTCCTTCCCGGCTGGTCCTGAAGGCCCGGCAGAAATTCTGATTATGGATGCTGATCTGCTCTGGCAAATACAGTTTCTGATTGGCAAAAGCATCATCCGCGCTGAAGAACTCGATCAGTACATTACCTGCACGATGACGGATGAAGTCAAAAGTGTGGCTATAGCCAATGCCCGGAGCCTGTGTCGTGCTGCATTAACAGAACTGCAAGAAAACACTACGGAAGAAGTGGAAAGCGATTAAAAAAAATCCCGCCGATTGGCGGGATTTCTTCAATATACGATCTGGTCTACATGATCACCAAAATCATCGTCGTCGTCCTCATCGCCACCATCTACTGCTGGCCAATCAACAAACCAGCCAGCGTAAAGATGCAGCGTTCGGAGAACATCACTTGCGGGAGCATCAAGGGTGTTAACGAATCCCATATAGCTATTGGGATTTGCTCCAGCTATGGCTTCAGCGATCATGTCCTCGGTAATGTCACCGGAGATAATGCTTAAACGCCCGGAAACTTCTTCATTATCATCAAATTCGATAATGGCATCTCCGCCTAATGGCGCTGCGATTTTAATCTGCATTATTTAGCTCCTTTGCCACACCTAATAACAGTTCCAGCAATCCGTCACCATTCATCAGTGATGCGGCAGCGGCCTCTTTGTCATGATACAACTGAAGAGCCATAGAGAATACTTCCGTTGCTGACGTTTTGGAAATAGTCGGTGATTTCTGCCGAATTTTCCCGGAGTTACTCACTGAGACTGGCGGGTATACCTTCGCCATATAAATATTACTCAATCGAGATCTGAAGCACCATTCAGGCTTGCCACGCCCACCGATATTGACGAAAGATGGCTTACCCCCTTCAACATTGGCCTTCAGGAATGACCGGGCTTTCTCTAACAAACCGGGGTTACTGTACTCAAGATGATGACCCAGCTCGTGCCACAGTGCACTTGCATTTTCATCGTTCAAATTGACAGCAACAACACCATTTAGATTTGCATATGCCCTTCCCTGGTGGTGAACCACCTTTGATAAGGTCGATATTTTCCCGCCAGTCAGGCGATAAATATCAGCAAGTTCCTTGCGCAGGTTTATCCCACCATTCTGTCCAGCGCGGGCTTCTTCCACTTCTTCCGTGATAAAAGAGTCGGCCCACTCAAGAGCTTTTTCTTCAGATACGGATGAGTTGGCGATCGCACTGTTCATGGCAGATAACACTTTCTCGTGGACCGAACCCATACTTCGCTGATTCATTTGCCAGCGTGTCTGCGGGTTATATGAGAATCGCTTAAGTAGTTGGTCAAGCTGCTCAAGTTCTTCTTCACTGACATACTTTTTAGCCTCACCAATAATGCCAGGGAGAATATTGCCGTTAGGATTAAACGCTCGCGAAAGGAAGAGTTTCAGCGCCCCCATGCCCTCCGATGCTTCAATATCACCAATAACCCGGTTAACAATGGCCGCACTCTTCGGATTAGCATCCGCCAACGCTCTGGCTACGATTTGCAGGGACGATACGACCTCACGCTGCATATCAGTCCTGATCTCATCAATAAACTCTGGCGTTATGCCGTGCTCTTGAAGGATATCCCGGCCTTCCGCCGTTACCCCATCGATATCACCGACATGTTTATTAACACGACTTTGCAATGCCTTAAATGCCTTCAGAATTCCACGGGCATCATCCGCTTTACTAACGGCCTTCCTGAATGCTGGCAAGAAGTCTGAGTTAACCTCATTTTGTTGATCGGCCCACTGAATGGAGGCTTCTTTCATCTCGTCCAGAGTCAGATCACCCAACGCGGTATGGTCTGTGAATATGAGCGACAACCTCTGAACCATTTCTGCCAATGGTGATGCCGAATGCGCCGCGCTAAGGAATGCTTTCACCCTGGTTGGGCGAATGGAAAACCAGTCAATAGCTGGTGGCATATCTCCGTTTTTTATCGCCTGCGCTATCTCGTCAAAGCCATCGCGCCCAAGGGAGGATGCGTGATTTAACAAGCCGCGAAGTAACGAATTGCTGATACCGAATAATCGGCACCATTTTTTCACGTCGGCAACAGGCATTCGAACAAAATGCGCAAGCACTTGTACAAGCTGTTCATCCTGGGGATCTGTGCGGGAAAGCAGCCTGATCAGATGAATAATGTCTTTGATGCCGGATGCCCGATGTAATAGCAAACTGGTATACGGAGCAACACCGTTGTAACTACCGCCGGAAACGGACTCGAAAAGACCGCCGGATATCCCTTGCATGCCTTCGTTTTCCAGTTCCTGAGACACCTGGCGAAGGATATCCTGTAACGACACATCGCCGCCGCCAAACATATCCCCCAGCGCCTGGCCCTGGTGCTGTAACTCATCATTGATACGTTGAGCCATCAACTTAAAGGCGGTGGCCATACGCTTCGCGCTACGGTTATTCGCGACGATGAACAACGCGAGTGCTTTCACTTCCGGGGCCGTTTCGCTGAACATATCCCCCTGAGCAATAACATCGGTAATATGCTGGCCTGACTCCTTCGATTGCCTTACCAGGTCTACCGCATCTTTCAATGCCGCCAGCGCCTTTTTATCGAGGCTATCCGCTGTCTCAATGCCATCAACAATAGTTGTCACAGCCTGCTTGTGCGCTTCTCCTGATAAAGCCTGCATCTGGACAAAATCATTGGCTGCCGCATTAAGCGCCGTCAGAACATTACGCATATCCGGATCAGGTTCTTCTGCAACCATCCTTACCAGGCGCGCATCCTTATATGCCTTGGCAAAGATCGCGTTTTGTATACGGTCTACAAGTTGCCGTGTTGGTCGCCCATCTTCAGTTACAAGGCCAGCCGCCTGTGTGGCACCAACTTGCGTCATAAATCCGCGAATAAACGCGTCATTACTGCGGCTAAGCAGATCTCCGCTTTCTGACGGGTTAAAAAGCGCCATCATCGCCGGTGTTATGCTGTCGGCATCAACAAAAGCCTTTTCACTGGCTGCCATTTCCTGAAGATCAGAAATATTTGAGTCCTTGGCAAACTGAACGCGGTCAACCTTAGTTAACCGGCGGCGCACCAGTACCGGAGCCGTCATTGATTCAACCTTTTCAGGTCGTATGCCGAATTCGGTCGCATGATCAATCAGGTACTCACGATACCGATCCGCATTGCCGTCCTGATAGGCTTTGATGATCCCCATGGTCCGTCCATTACCTGACTCAACGGCATTGTCCTCACCAATTATCGGCGCGCCATGGCTGGATAAACCGGAATCAGTAAGCTGAGCAGGCCGCAAATCTTTGGATATCTGGTTAACCTGAAGAAGGCTGGATGCGCGGGTCCGGTCGCGCGGTTGAAGTTCCTGGGGATAGTCAGGATTAATTTGCCCATCCAGAGTATTGGATACCAAAAGAGCTGAGGCATCGACGATATCAAACGCTGTTTTTACCTCGTCTCCCTTCGCTGTCACCACATACGAAACCCGCCCATAATCGGGCAGGTTCTTTAGCAGCTCGATCAGCGTTTCTATGCTGGTGGCCATTACCACCTGATCGCTTAAGCTCATCCCTGTTACGCCTTATGCTGCCTCTTTAATGTTGGCGGCTATCCATGCCGCCGTGTGCTGTTTAACCTGGTCCAGGTCGATGTATGTGCCAACATATTGACTCAAATCCTGCAAGGTACCGATAAATGCATCGGTGCTCTGATCGACGAATTTATCAGCCAGGAAATCAGCAACCAGTTTTGGCACACCATCATGTTCCGAAGGTTGTTTTTCCTCGCCACTACCACCGCCGGACGCGCCGTACCCCATCTGTTGCATGATCTGGTCAATTTCATCGCTGATATCCAGCAACTCCATACCACTCGCGGTAGCCGCTTTGGACATCAGAGCATCCAACTTATCGCTGAGATCCATTAACTCAATAGCTGATAGTGTCATGCCGCTACCCCCGCTTTCTGGATTGCTACCAACAGATCAGCCAGGTGGCGAGCTGCGCCGTTAACCAGCTCTTCGTTTTCCTCAAAACGTCCGGCAGCCTGAAGGGCTGCAATCGCTTCCCGGACATTGCCCCGGGCGTTACGGATCTCCGCCATGTCAGTGCTTTGCATATCCATCACGTTATTGAGATATTCAATGGCTTTATTAGCCTCTGCATCTGCTTCGCTAACCGTTTCATCAGGCTGTGCCGGGGCCGGTTCTGGCTGAGTAATCTCACCGACTTCGGCCTGCAATGCATTGATCATGCTCTGCACCATTTTCTCGGTGCCAGCGCCCCCAGGAAACGCAATATTGGGGAAAGTTTTTTGAAACTGAGTTTTCAGCATTACGCGGAACTCGTCTGGTGAGCTGGTGGCCAGCTCCAGAGCTTTTTGTGCATATTTGCCAAACGGACCATTAGTAAGTGTCTTCGCCAGGAAATCGAAAGAATCCTCGCGAGGCAATAACTTCAGGTCGTACTCACTCATTTGCTGATCAGAAAGCGGGGTATCGTAAGTAGCAATGCCGTAGCGTGCATATTCATAATACGGGTCACCTTCATCAGGGCGCGGCAGAATTGCTTTGTTACCTTCAGGTATTGCGCCAGGGGCCGCCGGACGCATTTGCAGGGCATATCGATATGCACCTACAGAGACTTCTGGTTCAGGCGAAGAGCTACCGGTATCCTCCGCTGGTTCAGGTTCGACGTTTTCCGGTTTATGTTCTTCTGGTTGGACCAGGTATTCCGATACATTACCCGCTTTATAGGCTTTAAACAGCTTGCCGATTGCATCTGCCATGTCCACACCCTGTATGGATTTAGCCTTGATCATGTATACGCTGCCATCCGGATCGGTTAACTGGATATACCCTTCGCCATCCCCAATGAATTGCTTCATTGATGCACCATTACTGAGCGTCGCTTCACCGTCCATATGCATGCGATTTTTGATACTGGCAAGGCGATCCGTCAACGCGCGTGAGTGCCCACCAGTTATTGCCACTGGAGCAATGGTATCGCGCCCACCTGTTCGATTGAGCTGATCAATCTCCGCCTGCAAACGCTCATTCTCTTCATAAAGAGAATCCGCTTCCGAGGCGACCGCGTTAATTTTCTGCTCCAGATCTGCCTTCTGCCCTTCTACCACTGCCACCTGATCCGCGAGGTCGCTCATGGCATCCTCTTTCTGGTCACTGTCAGCCTGTAGTTGGGTTATTTCATCAACCAGGGCTTTTTTCTTCTTCTGCGCACGCTGGAATTTTGCCGAGTTTTTCTCTGCAAGGTTGGCAAGTTTCATGGTGACCTGCGCCAGCGTCATATCACGTCCACTCATCGGAGCAACGGTGTGAGTAACGTCTTTTTTATTCAGTAAGAACTGGAAAGCAACCAGCGTATCGCTATTGGTGATCCGGTTTTCCGCTGTCGGGCTATGAAACAGAATGCTGATAGTCTGACCATCACTGAGCGGAATAATGGCTGGCAGGACCGGCAGCCCGTTAACGTTCCGTGCCCGGCCAATTTCAGCACCGCCGATCGCGCGCGCGCCGTTCTGGGCCACATCCCCCGTTTTATCACTCCCCGCAGAGATTCCGGTACCATTCAGCTTCTGGTTCAATGCCCGGACAAATGCCTGCATGGTCCGGTGTAACTGCAAACGAGTAGAACTAATCGCCTCCAGTAAATCCGTAGCACACCAGTGGATCGGCGTGTCATAGAAGAACGTAGCCTCGATTTCCTCCAGGGTGTTGGATTCCGTCATCAGATAGCGGTCCTCACCGGCCATTAATGCGCGATATTCATCATCAGTCACTGGCGGGGGAAGCACGTCAAGCCCAGGCTTGATCGTCACCCCTTTATTGATATTGAACTGCTCCATGTTAATTTCCTGCTTTCAGTTGCTTAAGACGGCGTTTGAGTTCGCCATTTCGGGCCTTTTCGTTATTGAGTCGGCCTGTCTCCTTATCCAGCTTCGCCCGCAAATCAGTGATCTGCTGTTGATTGAAAGACACCGAATTCTGCGCGGACTTATAAGCGGCAACCACCTGAGCATTCCGCTGTTTTGCTTCTTGCAGGCGCTGAAAGTTGGATTTAACTGCCGGTTTCTTGTCTACCGGATTGGCAACACGCTTCGCTTTGGCGATCAGTGATTTCTGGAATTTTGCGGAGTTTTTGCGGGCCGCCTGTCCCATGACGGTACCAAGCGTCTTGATATCCGGCGACTGAGCGTTAGGAATAGCTTTTCCATTCAGTTTCACAGACGATATATCGCCAGTATCGTTTACCTGTATGGCAAGAATTTGTCCGTCGTTAAGAACCAGCTTTGCGGTTTTAACTTTAACGCCATCTTTCGTTGTTGCGCGGTTGCTGGAGTCAACCTCAATTACCGTAACCCCGGTTTTATTGATCGCCGCGATAAGGGATTTCAGCCCCTTTTCATTAACCTGGTCAAAATCGACCGTTGCATACTTATTTTTCGTCATCTGACACATCCTGTGCGAGATTTATTACGTAACTTCTGCGGATTTGCTGAGTAACAGGGAAAATCCGATACAACGGGTTAATGAACGAGTCACCATGCGTAACCATGACGTTGAAATGCCACAGCCGTTCTCCTTTACCCATATATTCAGTGGGTATGTACAACCATTCACTGTTTTCGCCCTGTTCAGCCGACGTCAGACAACGTTGTTCGCCTTCAATCACTGTCGTTGGCTTCTGAACATCGCGGATCCAATATCTGACCGTTGCGCCGCGCAAAAACGGGAATTTAGACCGGTATTTGAACGGCACCCGGATGAAGCCCTGTTTAACTTCCACATCACCAAGTTCTAAATGCGTGATGTCCTTGCGTTTTAGCAAATAGCGATCGGCTAAGGCTAACGCAAGAACGCATACACCCCAGCCAATCATTTCCCACCTCCCTTTTTCACCAAACTTGTAAGAACATTCAGAATGCTATCGATATTCACTCGTTTCATCCCTGAAATCACCTCATGACCGTTATTGCTGGCTATCGTTACCATTAAGTACGTAATTGATAACTCCCAGCCCTCGTGTTGCCCCAATAGGTACGCCACCGCGCCAGCTGTCACTGCAACAAAGATCTCCGTAACCAATCCCAACAAATTGCCAGACTGGCGACCATCTCGGACATCCATCAGGAACGTGCCTATCCCACCAATTACTGAAAGCAGGAGCGCAATAGCAACTGGAGCTAATTCCTGTGTGTCAAGCACAAGTTCCCTCCTACGTTGTCAGGAGGTAATGGTATGCAAAGTAACTTCTCAACCGGTCATGTTGCTTGACATCCTCCACGTCCTTTAGAGCGTGGAGGATGTGTGCGCCCAGCATGGGCGCGATCTTGGAGGTGAAAGCCCTCCCGCGAGCTGACCACAGCGAGCGAAATGAAGTGCAACTGCGTGAGGGCGACCGGGCGTGGGGAGGAAGCACGGAATGAACCCGTGAGCCGATGAACGAGAATCGGATATGAGGCGCGATGGAGCAAGGCGAGCAGGCACATCACTGCGAAGCTTTCGTGGTCAAGTCGAAGTCGCGCAGATCCGACGGTTGTGCGGGGAAGGATCGCGTTCTTACCTGGGGAGTTCTCGCCTCATGCCTGAAAGGGCAACGTCGTAAGACGGAGCGAGAAGTCAGCAGAGGCCGTAGTAGTCAGGACTCCGACGAAGGGCCGAACGAGAAGGAAAGCCAGAAGATATGACTCTTGACAGGACATTGCGTCAGAAGCCGAGGAAGCCCGGTACGGACCCGCATGCCGGGTGGTGTGGCAGGGGCGCAGCCCTTGTGCTCCCCCCTATGCCGATCAAGCAGAACATTGTGCTGGGCCTCTGACGCAGCTCCTTGATGGTCTTGGCATCGTGCTTAAGTGGATTGGTGTCGTCCCTGATAGGATCATGGAGGCAGAATGAAACTCAAAAATCCGGGATAGCACGCAAAACAGGCTGCACAAAAAGCGCAGGTTGCGTAGGAGTGAAATCCCGCTCCCAAAAAATGGTGCAGAAGTTGCGGCAGTGGTCATCCGACGCACTGGAAAATAACAAACCCGCCGTGACCAGAATCGGAGGCCTGAGGGAGTGACCGAAAAACCGGACAACCCAGGCAGCAAATACCCGCTGGATGAGGCATGGTTCCGGCAGATAATACCGAAAACCGCCAGACACACTGGATAATCAGTAGAAATAATCCATTAAAGTTATTATAATAATTGGTCACATTATTATATTATGCTGAACAATAGAAATATGACTATTAATGAACTTAAAGACTGTATTCACTATGAAGTAATTGGTAGCGAGCGTCCTTTCTCTTGGCGAAAAGCAATTGTTCGCGCAATAAAACATAGAAGAGTTCGTTATTTATTTTGGTGGCGCATATCAAAATATCTTTTTGATAAAGGCGGATACAGGCGAAAGGTTGCAGGGAAAATAGAACGCTTCATTCTTGACAAATACAATGTAACCGTTCCCTTAACGGTAAATATAGGGAAAGGGTTTGACATATCTTATCTCAATGGCGTTGTTATCGCTCACAAAGTCACAATCGGTGAAAATTGTTCAATTAAGCCCGGAGTAACTATTGGACTTCGCGGGGAATTTAATGACATGGATATTGTTATAGGAGATAATGTGACCATTGGTTGTAATGCCACCATTCTTGGTGGCAAAGTGCGTATAGGAAACAATGTCACAATAGGTGCTCATGCATTGGTATTGCATGATATTCCTGATGATTCAACATTCATCACTAAATTTCAGTCTGAAGTTATCTGCTCGTCCTCCCGCACATAACCCTGATTCATCAGCTCTGGCCATACGATATCCGGAGCTGTACTGGTATCAATTCGACTCACTAATACTCTGTATTTTCTCCAGGAGTCCAGTTGTGAATTTTCCTCGTTTGTTGCTATTTCAAGATTAACTGCGTCCTGCAGAATTGCGATGTTATCTGTTGCCTCCTGGATCAACCTTGCCTTTTTCTCTTCCGCTTCCCGTATCCGAAACAGTTTTTCTGCTTCCTCATCCTTCACCCAGGATACGCCGTCCCACTTCTGATACTCCCCTGCTGGCGACAACCAGGTGACATTCTCTGGTAGCGGTCCGGGTTCAGAAATAAACAACGCGTCCCCCGATGCCACCTCATAGACCGTTTTACCACGATGGTCTTCAACAATATTCCACGATTCATTTTCACTGTTGAAAACTGCCACAAAGCCAGTAGGAATTTCCGGTGGGGCGATATCTGTAGAATTAGCTGGCAGCCCTGTATGAGGTGGAATATATGCGTCATCTTCACCAATAAACTCATTAGTTCCGGCCAGCAGGTTATAAATTTTTACTGTACGTGATTGTTCACTCATTCTGAATGCCATTATGCAAGCCTCACAATATAATTAAATGCGATGTTTTTAACGGTGTTTTCCGCGTTACCAGCAGCATTAACGGTGATGGTATGTCCATGTGAACCAATCGCAACAGAGTGCGTATGAGCGCCAATACCAACTGTATGTGCATGCGCCCCTGCACTTGCAGCAGTGCCTGATACTGAGTGGGTGTGTGCACCAGAAGAAGGCACTGTTCCATTCCCCACGACCGTGCCACTTGATGAACCATCAAGCCAGTCGAAATTCATACCTCCACTGTTTGGTCTCCTTAATGGAACGGTATGAGTATGTGCGCCAGCACTATTTGCAGTACCAGATACATTGTGGGTATGTGCACCTGTGTTATTCGTTGGTTTAGTACCGTAATCAAACGACGATGTGGTTTTCGTCCCCAAATCCGTACTGGATGCGCTGGCGCTGTGGGTGTGCGATTTAATGCCGTCCTGTTCCTGAGACAATACGGCACGACCACTGGCAGGTTTGCCCTTAATCGTCCAGCCACGCATATCAGGGATCACGCCTGACGGATAAGCGGCTGCAAGTTTCGGGTAAGCAGATTTGTCAAAAGTCTGCCCCTGCATCAGGGCATAACCAGACGGAACGGTATCTGATGGCCACGGGATTGGTGCGCCGACTGGGTAGCTTTCTGGTGGAAGATTTTTCGAGGTATAAACTTCTGCCCAGTCTTCTTCAAAACCATAACCGTCTCTTGAAGAACGGTAGAACAGACCACCATTTCTGTAATGCGCCTTCATCTGCAATGTCCGGCAACTTCCGACTCCGGTATAGAAGTTAACCAGAATATAGCTGTCGCCAGAGCGGGTGACATTGTAAGCGCCTGATTCGGCATTCCAGGGAACGCCACCATCCGCATCGGCATATGTATCCGTTGCCCTTCTGGCAAAAGCAGCCACATGCGCGGCGGTTAAAGTGATATCAGTAGAACCATCAAATGGAACACCGGATATTTTTCTTGCAGTCTGAAGTTTTGTAGCAGTTGCAGCATTACCGTTCAAACTACCATTGATGCCGCCAGTAACATTGAGTCCATTACCGATCGTAACAGCACCATTGGCATTGTTAATGATAAGCGGCCTTAACCTATTATAGGTTCCTAGGCTGTTATCCGAATCGGTCAACATGAAATATGTGTTTGAACCATCGTTTCGGATAAAGAATCCGTAGTTTCCGTAGGCAATGCGCAGACCATTCGCCGATTTGGAAATAATCTCGCCAGCAGCAGTTAATCCGCCAGTTAACGCTCCTCCAGATAGTGGTAAAGCTCCGACATCAGCCGCAGTAGGCTTGTTTTTAGTGTTATACGCTCTGCGCCATCCTGGTGAATAGCTCGTCCCGTTAAACACATAGACAAACTCCGCATTAGTGAGTGCGCCAGAGACACCTGTCGTTGTTGCCGTTGTTATACGAATCGTATAATTGTTTGAGCTACTGCCGTTATTAAATACCTCAATAACTGCGCCAGCCAGTGGAATAATGCCGCATCCTGTTTCGCTGTCTGGTATGGATGCACTATTTGCATACGCCCAGGCACAACGCGCTATCCATGCCTTTGCATTAAAAGCACCATTATCTCGTAGCAGAGTCACTAATTGCTCTGTTGTTATTGAAGCTCCATTATCACCTGTTACAAGCCAACCAGTAGGAGATGCCGGGCAACCAATATTTGCTGGTGACAGTGAAATATTCGCAGAACCGTCAAATGAAACCCCATTAATGGTACGCGCTGTTAGCAATTTGGTAGCCGTAGCTGCATTACCGGTTGTGTTCTGGTTACCAGCAATGTTTACACCCGGCAGATTGATATTGGCGGAGCCATCGAATGATACGCCGCCTATTGTGCGTGCTGTTTGCAGTTTTGTTGCAGTTGCAGCATTGCCAGTAGTGCTCTGATTACCTGTTTTATTCACACCTGGCAGGTCGATGTTTGCGGTACCATTAAATGAAACGCCACCAATGGTTCTTGCCGTTTGTAATTTCGTGGCAGACGCCGCATTTCCTGTTGTGTTCTGGTTGCCCGTTGTATTTACGCCCGGTATGGAGTCTTTCGATGTATAGACCTGTGCCCACTCAGACCATGCCGCATCTGTGTTATCTCTTCGGGAGCGAATGAAAACTGGCGCATGTGCACCGCTCGTACCACTCCAGCCAATAAGCAACTCGCCCTCACCAGCAGCACTCGCACCTTTCATGTGCAATACGTTGCCATACGTGGTCGGGTAGCTATTGTTGTACGCCTCGTACATTTGAATGCCAGCAGTGCCTTGAGTAGAGCCGCTTAACGCCGTAACTCGGCCACGAGATACCAATGTATTAATGTTGATATCGCCTGAGCCATCAAACTTAACACCGTTGATGTTTCTTGCCGTCGCAAGTTTTGTCGCGGTAGCAGCATTCCCCGTGGTGTTCTGGTTACCTGTTGTATTTACACCTGGAAGATTGATATTGGCCGAGCCATCAAATGCCACACCGCCAATCGTGCGTGCTGTTTTCAATTTCGTCGCGGTGTCGGCGTTCCCTGTCAGCGCCCCGGTGATCCCGCCGTTGAAAGTCTGGCGCGCACTCCATGTGTTAGCCGTGCTCAACAGGGGGATCTTTTCACCGCTGGTACCGAGTTCTCTTAAACCAAGGTATTGGATAACGGCCAGTGTGCTTGTTTTAGCCAGAATATCGCGACCGACTGACGTTAAATCAGTCTGCGCTACCGTATCCTTACCAGTGAAATAAGGCAGTTTGTTTGCACCAGTCGCAAGGGCAGCGAGCGCGGTTAAAGTTGCATCCAGAGGCTGTTTGCCTGCCAGCGCATTTGTCATTGTTGTCGCAAAGTTCGGGTCATTGCCCAGTGCTGCTGCAAGCTCATTCAGAGTATCAAGAGCTTCAGGTGATGAGCCGACCAATGCAGAGATAGCAGCTCTTACATAAGCGGTCGTAGCAATCTGCGTGTTATTCGTACCCTGTGCAGCGGTAGGCGCAGTAGGTATTCCCGTTAATGCAGGACTTGCTAAAGGAGCTTTAAGAGCCAGAGCATTGTTGATAGTTGTGCTGAAATTCGGGTCGTTATTGATCGCAGCAGCTATTTCTTTAAGCGTATCCAGTGTGCCAGGTGCACCGTTGATAAGTGCCGTTATAGCTGCCTTAACAAAGGCTGTATTTGCGATCTGCGTGCTGTTTGTACCTTGCGCTGCCGTCGGCGCGGTTGGCGTTCCTGTCAGACTCGGGCTTTCTATTGGCGCTTTGGTATCAGCCAGCTCTTTTACAGACTTAACGGCTTTAGGGGTAGCCGCCATTGTTTCGCTGTCGCTGTTAGTTGCGCTACTGAGCTGAACTAATCCCTTTTGTGTTGTGCTTGCATCCTGCGCCGTATACTTGCTTTTAGCCAGATCGTAGGCTTTTTTAACTGCCAGCGAACTCGCAGCAACATCACTTCTGGTACTGGTTACAGAGTCTGAAATATCAATGCCGATCGTGCGGTTGATACGCTTGGATGTATCAATCATCTCCTGGGTAATGGCAGATACACCAGCAGGGATATTCACCGTACAAACAAGCAGCTCCCCATCTCCTAACTGATATGAATCGGTATAGGTTCTGGAAACAAATTCAGCCGCATGAATATGTGACGCGGTATTCACCTGATAGGTATCTTCTCCAAGGAGGTATCTTCCCTTCAGCACAATTGCATATTTCTTGCCTGCACTAAGTGCAAGAGAAATATCCTTACGTTGCTGAATAGTTACCTGGTAGAATTCACCAATATCCACCGACGCCGCGCCTGCGGTTTTATCACCATCCACTGAGGTGATTAACAGGTTCATCCCACCGCCAGGCTTAGGTAAGAAACCGGCATAAAATCCCGGGTCAACAATCCCCCTGAATTTTCGGTTTAGCGCGGCTGACAGATATGGTTCGTGGTATTGCACATCAGCCACCAGAGCCAACGACTCGGGTGATGGGTAAGTAACCGATGTGACAACTGTAACGTCATTCATCAAGCATATCCTTATGCTGTAGTCGTGTTTATGGCCATAACTGCGGTATATGTTTTGCCCACATACAGCGAGTCTTCCTGGACACAAATAATGGCGATTGGCTTGTTCTCGTTATCCAGAACAACCAGAGTGTTGAATGGGTAGTTTTTCCCTTCCTGCAACTGGCTTTGATCAAGGTCCATTCGGACAGTTATTATCCCGCCTGAGTAGGTTGGGACGAGGTTGATGGTGCAAAATTGACTGGTCAGTTCTGCCAGATCGAAAGCCTTTGGCAGTTCTCCAATCTCATAAGTGCCATCTCCTTTCTTAGTAACCAGTGAACTGGTACCGAAAACGGCCTTGCTGATTAAAAATCGAGAGCCTTTGTTAATGGACGATTCAGCGCGCCGCTGATAGTAATAGTCCAACAACTGACTCTTATAGAGGTTTGTTGAGACGTCAGACATGATTTTCCCTAATCAATGTTGTGAAGCCTCATTGTAAGAGAAGTAACTTGTCACCCCGCCCTGCGGACGGGGTGATTGTCAGGCGTCGCTATCCAGCAACAAATCATCTGCGCGTGTGCGATCAAACGTAGGTGTCGCTTTCACAATAGTGCCACCAGGCGTTGCGGTGATCGGGGCGCTAATCGACGTAACTCCAGTAAGCGAAGTTGTATCCGAAGTTTCAAACCAGCAGAATGCTTTTTCGGTATCAGAAATCTCGTTCAAAGTGATCATGTCGGCCTGTTCATTTACAACAACCGACAAATAGAGCGTAAGCCCATCAAACACTATATGCAGTGGCAGTAGAGGCTTTACGAACTGATTAAACTTTCTGAGAATTTCTTCTGTAATTGCGGACTGATCTATCGTGCCAGTAATCCCCATTGTCCGGGCCAGGTCGTTTATGGGAATACTGATCATCCCTCTGGAAGTCAGAAACATCTCGCCGAATGTGCCGCCGGTAGTCTCCAGTGTGCTTTCTGGTATTAGAACCGTGCCATAGGGATGACGCTCAAGGTCCACCGGTGCATATATCGGATCCCATAAAACAGAAATACCGTTAAATTCGCGGTAAATTGTCTGGTTTATAGGGCGTTCAGTCCCCTTAAAGTGAATCTCATCAAGACGCTGTTGTAACAACATCGGAACGGAAGATGAGTTCGACGTTCTGATAGTAAAGAACTGGCCAAGTTCATTTGTCCTGGTCTCCAGATCCTCCTTGCTCATGGAAAAAATAGACTTCCGGTTGGTAATTCGCTCCAACCATGGGTCAACAAAGGTATCCATCATTGACTGAACCAAATCAGCCAATGATTTATAGAGCAATGACTTTTGCTTAGCTGATGTAAGCCGGTTATTAAACCAGGAACGCTGCATCACTCCTCCTCATACGAAATATTAAAGGTGGAGTTTTCTGTATCCAGATAAACGAAATCGTAAAAGCCGTTGGACTCATTCCACTCGACAAATTCCAGATAAAAGTCGCGGAAATAACCCAGCGTTTCGATAAATGCCCAAACGTCTTTTTTCTTGATTAGGATGTACTTGCCGACACGGTTCGGATCAAAGAAAGTTGAGTCACGCCCAAATTTTGTTTCCAGTGCCGACTTCAGCTCATCAGTCACGTTCTCAATGGTCAGGCTTGCCGATATCCGCCCGGTGATGGTGATCTTAAAGGGTAGTTTTCTGACCTCTTTATACGAGAATTTCTTGTTCAACTCATTCGGCACCTTCTTAAAGGCAGCCAGGATCATTTCTTCAAGCTCTGACTGGCTTTTGTTTGGATGCCATCCTGAAATAAATATCTTATTGATATTCCGGATATTATAAGCACCATCTAATTTCTCTTGCTGGCCTTCGCCCCATGCCTTTACCCAGGACAGTCCCGGGATGTTACGCACCAGAAAATACGTATAGTCCCCGCCCCATACGACCTGATCATCATAGGCAAGGTAATATTGTGCACGATTACGTGTGATCTCCGTTGTTTCGGCATCGGTACCTGCGGTTATGGGTGTCGTTGTCTTAACTGAAATCAAATTAGCTAAATTAGCCGCAGAATCGACAGGCGTCAGATTTTGGCCAGCAACCAAGGTTATATCTCCGTTGGTGCACCATACCTTAAGTGTAATGGTCGAGCCTTCTGGCGGTATTTGCCCAATTAGCCCATCACCGAATCGAACCCCCAACTGCTCGGATGGTTTATAAAACTCAACGTAGACCTGGCTTTTACTACCGGCTAACCGGAACATAGTGCTGGAAGACCACTGCGTGGTCTTACCATCGGTCGTCACGAATACTTCCAGCTTATAGCAGACAGCAGTGAGAGCCTTTGATAACACGACTTCCAGAAATTCTTTGGCTGCCGTAACGGTATATGTCACCTCCTGGATTTCCAACTGTGCCACTTCTACCGTACCGGTGCCGTCAACCAACCTGCATACATCCATAGTCATGTAAGGGTACTGGTCGTCAGATATTAAAGGCATGTTTTTGGGGATTACCGCTGGGGCATCTTCACTTGTGGCGGTGATCTCAATCATCCCCGATGACGGTGTTGGCTTGGTACCAACGTAACTATTCGTTTCTGCCGCTGCCAAGATAGAGGAACGCCGCGTCGCGGTCGATATAAAGCCTTCAGCCAGCGCCGCATCGGCATACTGAAAGCACCTGTAGACAATCTGGGTAATAAACAATGTCAGCATCGAGACAAATTGAGAGCCGACAAACTTCGACCAGAATGAATCTTTCTCGACAAGCTCTTCAAACTCTGCACGAATACTGTCTTTAGTCGGTGTTGTTTTACTCATAGCACCACGTCCTGTGTGATAGTTATATCCCTGATACGAATGGATATTTTCAACTTATCAAAAGCATCTCCCTCGGCTACTGACAAGCCAGAAATCGGTATGTCAGATAAATCTACCGTCAGTTTTTGCAACAGCATTGCCTCAACCGCAATTTGAACATGCGACAAGTTGGTCGGTTCGTGTTTAAACTGCGGTAAAACATTGCCCCATGACGGATCTCCGTATACCTCACCCTGATAAGTGTTTAGCCACTCATATAAACGAGCGCCCCAGGCCTCCTCCTGGGACTCATACGTTTTTACGCCGGATAACTCCAGCGTCAGCAAAGGATCAATTTCGTTATTGTTGGCCATCAATCAACTCTCGCGTAGTCATTCATCAACGGATCATCAATTGACAGTGGTACCGTGCGCATAACGCCCGGCTGAGGCGTGCTGACCTTTACGACAGTTCCCTGGCCTTTCGCCGAGTCTTTGGTGTGCTCTTCAATCCTGGCAAGTAATGAGGTCATCTGCGCAAACAGCCGCTTCGTTTCACCATCAAGTGAAACGGTATTATCAGCCAACTGCATTGTCGGCTTGGCACCGGAACCACCAAGGTCACTAATAACCTGTCCGTCTATCTGCATACGACCGGTTGGTTGCTGCAAATCGTTGGCGGCAGTCGTCACCTGGGACGTGGAGGCTGGTTCAGGCGCATTATTTTTCCGCATCCCCGGCGAGTTGCGGAGTTTATCGAATAGTCCATCAATCCCCATTTGTGCGCCGAGTTGGTCAAAGTAACTTGAGTTGCTGGTCACCGGACGCGCCTCTTCAACTGGCATCGGAGTATCAACATACACATTGCCAGCTGCTGTTGCGGTCCCCTTCCCTCGTGCACGTTCTTCGAGCGTTCCCTGAACGACTTCCCGACGCATACCCCGGCCATTCATGAATTTGTTGACCAGATCGTTAACGCCAACAGCATTGCCGATTTTGTCTACCAGACCGCCTTTCTCAAACGGGCTATCACTAGGGGTAAACGCCAGGCCAGTAGACTGATCGATAACAGCGTTATCAGGCAGTGGTCCCCTCACTCCATATTGCGCCCCACCCTGTGCTCCTGCTCCAGGTGTATAGATTTCACCACCTAAATAGCGAGCACGATGAGTATTGACCTTGATCGCGTACTCACGGTTTTCTTTCGATAAGTCACCTGTGCCTTTTTTCCACTTATTGATAGTGCCAAACCCAGCGTTATATGCAGTGATGGCCTCGTTTAAGTCTCCATTGGCTTGCTTCAGATACTTGCTCATGAGAAGAGCCGCAGCTTCTGCCGATTTCACAGGATCAAACGATTCACCTTCAGCTAAGCCAGTCTCTTCACGAGCAATCCCCGTGAACTGAAACATTCCCAGAGCACCGGTTTGGGATTTTGCATACGGATTACCACCAGATTCAGTTGCAGCAATCGCGTAAAGAGTGCCTTCTGGAAGACCATATTTATTCTCTAGTTCAGCAAAATACGGAGCCAACTTATCGAGATTTGCCTTACCTTCAGATCCAAGGTAGTGACTCCAACTTACTGATAGTGTTTTATGTTCAGATAATGCCCGATGACCTTGTCATGCAGCTCCACCGATTTTGAGAACGACAGCGACTTCCGTCCCAGCCTTGCCAGATGTTGTCTCAGATTCAGATTATGTCGCTCAATGCGCTGAGTGTAACGCTTGCTGATAACGTGCAGCTTTCCCTTCAGGCGTGATTCATACAGCGGCCAGCCATCCGTCATCCATACCACGACCTCAAAGGCCGACAGCAGGCTCAGAAGACGCTCCAGTGTGGCCAGAGTGCGTTCACCGAAAACGTGCGCCACAACTGTCCTCCGTATCCTGTCATACGCGTAAAACAGCCAGCGCTGACGTGATTTAGCACCGACGTAGCCCCACTGTTCGTCCATTTCCGCGCAGACGATGACGTCACTGCCCGGCTGTATGCGCGAGGTTACCGACTGCGGCCTGAGTTTTTTAAATGGCGGAAAATCGTGTTGAGGCCAACGCCCATAATGCGGGCGGTTGCCCGGCATCCAACGCCATTCATGGCCATATCAATGATTTTCTGGTGCGTACCGGGTTGAGAAGCGGTGTAAGTGAACTGCAGTTGCCATGTTTTACGGCAGTGAGAGCAGAGATAGCGCTGATGTCCGGCAGTGCTTTTGCCGTTACGCACCACCCCGTCAGTAGCTGAACAGGAGGGACAGCTGATAGAAACAGAAGCCACTGGAGCACCTCAAAAACACCATCATACACTAAATCAGTAAGTTGGCAGCATCACCAATGTTGAAAAACCAGCACCTGTTGCTTCAGCTACGCCAGCACCAGCCCTGAATGTCATCCCCAACACCGGAGACACAATCGACAGCCAAACATTGTTGAAGATGGTCAATGAGGCACGGAAATTATGTAGCGAAAAACCAGTTCGCAACAATGATTTCATTGCCAGAGTTAAGGATGAGCTTGAAGGAGAAACCTACGAAATTTTCGTAGGTCAAAAAAACGGCGCAGAAATAGATATTATAACCATGACCTACAAACAAGCCCTGCGAGTTGCCGCGCGCGAGTCAAAAGCGGTCCGCCGTTCGCTGATCGACAAACTGGAAGAATTACAGCAGGCAAACTCCCCTGCCCCATCGATCCCCCAAACATTACCAGAAGCTCTACGCCTGGCTGCCGAGTTAGCAGAACAGAAAATGCAGTTGGAACAACAGCTGGTGGCCGCAGCCCCTAAAGTCGATTTTGCCGACCGGGTATCAGCGGCTAATGGAATCCTGATCGGGAACTTTGCAAAGGTCGTTGGACTTAAGCAAAACGCCCTTTTCTCATGGTTGCGCCAGAACGGCATTCTCATGGCTTTTGGTGCGCGCAAAAACGTACCGCGCCAACAGTACATCAACGCCGGGTATTTCACGGTGAAAGAAGTGGTGCTGGATGATGAAAATGGCTACCAGATACGGCTGACGCCCCAATTAACGGGTAAAGGCCAGCAGTGGTTAACTCGCAAGCTACTTGATGCTGGTTTGTTAAAACCAGTAGCAATAGGTTAACAAAAGAAAAAACCTGCCAGCAAACTGGCAGGTTTCTGAGCAGATCGTCCAACCCGATCTGGATCGAGTCAGAAAAATTTGCTCTAATAAATTTCGTTTTCTAAGTGCAAAGAATCACCATTTCGAGCTGGTGATTGAAGGTTGATGCAAATTTGGAGAAAAAATGCAACAAACATTCAATGCGGATATGAATATATCAAACCTTCATCAAAATGTCGATCCTTCAACCACTCTGCCCGTTATTTGTGGTGTTGAAATTACGACCGACCGCGCTGGCCGTTACAACCTTAATGCTCTACACAGAGCGAGCGGACTCGGTGCCCATAAAGCGCCAGCTCAATGGCTAAGAACGCTGTCAGCTAAACAGCTCATCGAAGAGCTTGAAAAAGAAACTATGCAGAATTGCATAGTTTCGTTCGAAGGCCGTGGCGGCGGCACTTTTGCCCATGAATTGCTCGCTGTGGAGTACGCAGGCTGGATTTCTCCCGCGTTTCGGCTGAAGGTAAACCAGACATTTATCGACTATCGAGCTGGAAGATTACAACCTGCTATTCCGCAGAGTCTCCCTGAAGCTCTCCGTTTGGCTGCCGACCTGGCAGAGCAAAAGCAACGGCTGGAGCAAAAAATGCTTATGGATGCACCTAAAGTCGAATTCGCCGAACGCGTTGCTACCGCCAGCGGGGTTCTAATCGGCAACTATGCCAAAGTGCTCGGCCTGGGCCAAAACTATCTCTTCACCTGGTTGCGTGATAACGGAATTCTGATCGCAACCGGTGAACGCAGGAACGTCCCCAAACAAGAATACATATCCCGTAGGTATTTCACCCTTAAAGAAACCGTGATCGATACAAGCAATGGAAGCAGGATTTCTTTCACGACTCGTATAACCGGCAAAGGTCAGCAGTGGCTTATGAAGCGATTGCTTGATGCTGGTGTGCTGGTGCCTGTCGCGGCGACGCGCTAACAGACGTAGTAAGAACCACCAGCATTGTAATGCTGGCTAAAGTCACTTTCCTGAGCTGTATAACGATGAGCGATTTTACTTTTTCTGGCTATGAATTGGCCTGCTTTGTAACACACTCCGGTCTATCCCGTAGCGCCGGGCATATCCTGTCGCAATGTGCAAATCTCGCGGCAACAACCAGTGAATACTTCATTCACAAGCCTCACCGCCTGATCGCGGCAGAAACTGGTTATAGCCAATCAACCGTCGTTCGTGCATTCCGTGAAGCTGTAAACAAAGGAATTCTGTCTGTAGAGATTGTTATCGGCGATCACCGTGAACGTCGCGCTAACCTGTACCGGTTTACACCATCCTTTTTGGCCTTCGCACAACAAGCCAAAAATGCGCTGATTGAAAGCAAATTAAAGATCTCTTCAGCGGCAACCAAGGTTAAAGCTGTTCTCGCTAAGACATTGGCTTTATTTAATTTTTTATCCACACCCCCATGTCAAAATGATACCCCCTCCCCCTGTCAGGATGACGTGGCAATAAAGAATAAGAAGTCACAAGTTAAAAAAACAAAAAGATCAGTTTCCGGCGGTGCCGGAACGACCAGACTCAAAAAATTGACTTCATGGATCGCTGAGGCAAAAGCAAAGGCTGACAATCTGCGGTTATCCAAAAAACGCGCTCAAAAACATGAGTTCAAGCAGAAAGTAGAGGCGGCAGCGCGGAAACATGCTTACCTGAAGGACAAGCGTTCTCCTGATATTGGCGGGATATCAAACTTCGATAATCTGCCGCATTGCATGACGGTAAACGAAGCTCTTAATGCGGTTTTAGCCAAAAATAAAGATAACGAACAATGGGGTATACCGGCAGGATTCAGAGGGTGATAGATTGCTCTAATCTGGAGTCACCTGGCGTTTTCAGTTTGAGGTCGGAGATGCAATCTGATTTTTTACAGTTAGCGATCGCTTTTGCAGGATATGTTTGTATTGGCTTCTGTGTATACATGATCAGCCGAAAAATGCTTGTCGATATCGACCGCAAAGAACAAGCAGAGGAGATCTTAGTATGGATTTTCTTTGGCGCGGTCTGGCCATTAGGGATCATGTTTGCTGCAACATTTCTTCTGATGTGGATATTCACCCTTCCAGGTGATTTCTATAGAAAAAAAGCCAGACATTGATACAATCGTTGCGGGTGCTTGAGGCTATCTGCTTCAGGCATTACCCGAAAAGCAGATAGAAGAAAGCCCCAGATAACATTACGCGTCCTGCAAGACGCTTAACATTAATCTGAGGCAATATCTATGCTTAGCATACGTAGATTAGCCTCTTACCGACCAAAAGGTCAAGGAGAAGCAGGCTATGAAGCAGCAAAAAGCGATATTAATCGCTCTGATCGTCATCTGTTTAACCGTCATTGTGACGGCACTGGTAACGAGGAAAGACCTCTGCGAGGTACGAATCCGAACCGGCCAGACGGAGGTCACTGTCTTCACAGCCTACGAATCTGAAAGGTAAGAGACCTGGCGGGGAGAGATCCCATAAGCGCTAACTTAAGGGTTGAACCATCTGAAGAATGCGACTCCTCGGTGCCTCGTTAAGACGATGCCTCGCGTTCTTCAATTGCGTTTTGTAGGCTGTCAGGGATACTGTCCCACGAATGGCCACCTGTAAGCTCCAGATGACCATTTTTGTTATTCTCCACAACGAG
>OKVU01000130.1_pt1 | contig 47662 bp, 68 predicted proteins | sample 1606901 | NCBI WGS metagenome assembly OKVU01 (sample SAMN03281017, study PRJEB24777) | human gut metagenome | isolation source: fecal sample PR221 from 1 month old male Chinese infant, caesarean... | reverse complement strand
GTGTAAAAATACACCGCCTGACTCTGATTTCAATTCTAACATTCAATGGTAATCTGGGTGTTATCGGCGATTACGTACCCAGCCTTCGATAACTCATAAACAGCCTCCTCGACTATGAAGTTGGACGATGATGGTGTGAATTTCGTTATATACCCACCGTTATCCTTAGAAGAGACTATCAATCTCCACTCATTCATATTATCAACATAGTATACGTATAGCATCTCCCCTCCTTCAGTTAAGTATTGGGGTGGATTGTACTAAACCAATATGCTGGTAGTTTTACGTATATAGTACCAACAAAACCATAAAATCTTAGCCCAGGATTTGACCACAGCGAGCCAAGAAAATAGTTATCGATTTGAAGTGGTGGTGTTGAAACAAAATCATTGGAAGTAACTGTCAGGTAAGATTTTGTGAGTATGGTATTCAGAACATCAATCTCATCGCCGAGCACTGAGCCGCGAACGGTTTCAGTTTGCGTTACAACAGACCCGTTAACAGTTATCGTAGGATTACTCAATGGTCGAAGGGCGGCCTGCACCTTCACCTCACCCACCGCGTTTTTGCACTTAATCGCACACATCGCTGACAGGTAGTTGGTGTTTCTCGGGAACTGAATTTCGGTCGCCTGATACAGATAGAGGACGTCCGTAGTCGAGGTCATTCTGATTTTGACCGGGATTAATCCGTCCGTATCTGCGTCACCAAATACCGCTGTTGCTCCTCCCTGAGTGAACTACCGTTTTGATGAAGAAAGGGCCGAATGGCCCTTTTTATCTGCGTATTTACAATAGTGTAGGGTTTACAATAGTGTAGGGTTTATTCATGTCCTCGCCAGATAATACCAGCGCGTGAGCCGCTTCCTCGGCTAATATAGCGCTATCATATTCTGAATCAAAAGACGCTATAGCCCCTTCCCCGTCTTTCGAAATGGTGTAGATGCTGCCGTCGGAAGAGTCTTTCGTAATATAAAATAGCATAGTTATCACCAGTTAGGATGTACGCCCTCAAACCAGTAAGCGGGCAGTTTAACGTAAATGGTCCCCGTGAACCCGGTAAACTTCAGTCCAGGATTCCCCCATAAGCTCCCCTTAAAATAATTCTGAATCTTTAAGGGAGGCGTGGTTACGTAATCATTTGATGTTCTCGTCAAATACGGTTGTGACAGAATGCCGCCCAATACGTTGATAGTATCGCCAGTTACATTACCTAAAGAAGACTCATAATAGTTATTAGTTATTTCGTTATTTGAGGTGTTAAGGGTCGACACGGCGTACCTATACGTCAGGGGGCGCAATACCGCTTGCACGTTTACCGACCCTACGGCGGCAGCACATTTAACCGACCCCTTGCATCTCATATATACGCCGTTTCTAGGGAACTGCACATAATTAGCACAAAATAGATATACGATATCGCTGGTACTCGTTGCCGATATTTTTACGGGTATTAGGCCGTCGCTGTCCGCGTCCGCAGCGTCCCCAAACTCGACAGTAGCACCTCCAGTAACCGTACACCAATGGTACGCACTCTCAAGGTTAGCGGTAGAGACGGATGAGGGCAGTGTAGTGCCAGCACTACCGGTGAAAGTATAGTTAGAGTTAAGTAAATACCCTCCGGCGCCATATGCGAAACGCGGCAACCATTTATAAATATCAGACACCCGGTATCGAATAATAAGCGTGGTTTGATCCCCGTATGGAACCCAGGTTCCGTAAGCGTCATCACACATATAACCGGCATAACCGCTACTCATGTCCACATCCATCAGTTCTAGGATAAGAAAATTGAACCCAGGGGCTTTGAAAATAGGCCTGACACCCCTATAGTTCACTCCGTAGCGATTTGGCACTATCTTTCCGCCCTGCATCAAAATGCGACACTGGCCGGACGTTCCTGTTTTCGTTGGTTGTGCGAAAACATAGCGGTCATTACCTTCCACCCAGCAATCGGTTAAAACCATCTCAGTGGCAGCATTTGGGCCGAAAAATATTCCGTCCTGGTAGGCATAGTCAATATGAGTATTTTTGAACCAATAATCCAGTCCATTGGCGTTTATATAATGATTGTTTATCCCGGCGTTAGAGACCGTAACGCGGTCAAAATACATACCTTCACCAGAGTTGATGACAGTCATGTTAGGTTGGTAGTGATTGTGGAGGTTAGCGTATAAATTTGATTCGGATAAAGTAACCAGATATGTGTCACAGTTGCCGAACTGGAATCCGCCCATAAACCCGAATATCCTAACATTTCTGACATGAGCGTCCCTTACGTTAAGATACCCATCGTTGGCAGAAATTCGCGTTCTATTTCCTAACACCAACCCTACGCCGGTAGATGATGTTGACGACGTCACATTTCCTGATCCGTCTTTACTCCTAGTTACTCCTGGTCCTTTTAGGTAAAGTACGCCAATAGGGTTTATGACGGCCCCCCCGGAATCTGCACTATCACCATTCAGGTTATTACCTTTACCATAGGTCAGTCCTGGATACTCATGACTGCAAACTATCCCATCTACATTTGGAATAGAACTAAAATCAAAAATCATATCTCCAGCAGTTCTTAACTCGACTAAAGACGGAGGCAACTTTATAGTTTCTGTTATTATGTATGTAGTTTTATAACCCAAACCAGGAACAAAAATGACTGCTTTACGATTATTTATTTGACCATCTTCGATAGATTTTGTGACATACCATTGAGATATTTTATTTATACATGCAGCTAAGTTATTTGTATCAGGATTAAATCCTGCTAACCACACATTAATATTTGAACTATCAACTGGTTTCCATCTTGCGCCGTTCGGCGTCACAAATACCGAAAATCCATTTTCTTCCGATGTGGTATCCGTCGCATCGTAATACAGCCTCTCATTCAGCACAGGGCCATCGACAACCGCACGAAACAGGATTATTTCCTGCCCGTGATATTCCGGCTCTGTGGTTCTAAGGGCATCCAGCGTGGCACACTTTCCGACCAGTTTTTGGCCGTCGCCTGAACCCAGGTTTTGGCGAAGCGTGTCACCATCCATCAGAACGAAGTGAGTAACGTCGTTCACAAAGCTGGTTGCATCGGTTCCGGTGGTCGTAAAGCCGACGTCAGTAGCAGCATTCAGGCGGTAATACTGGTTGTTATAGCGGATGTACAGATTGCGTGCGCTGAACTGAAACGGGCCATTTTCGTAATCACCAAGGAAAACATAGCCAGAGCTGTCAAGAAACGTCTGGAATCTGTTTTCCCTGTCGGTCTGCGACTCGACAAAATCAGCCTCCCTCTGGCTCTGAGATGACAAAAAATCACTTTCTTTGTCTTGCTGAGAGACCTCGAAGGCGGTTCTTTGCCCCTGCATCTGAGACTCAAATTCAGCTTCTTTTTCAGCAAGCTCAAAATCAATGCTGGATGATAATCCAGAGGCGATGTCTTTAGCCTCATCTCTGGCCAGTTCTGATGCTGCTGCTGCATTCTTAGCTTCAGTGACGGATTCGGAAATATCAATGATCGGCTTTTCGATGCTTAGTGCATACTGCTTTGCCTCTGCCGCGCTAACGGCAGCACTGGCCGCAAACTGACTAGCCTGTTGGGTATCAGTAATTGCCATTAGTAGCCTTCTGATTTGTAGTGGATAACAGGGACAAGATTCGGGTTGTTTGAAGTGACGGATACAACAAACTGATTTTTGGAAACTGGCTGCCCTGAATTTAAGGTTCGGTTGCTGTTTGCCCATGAACCGAACTCATTTGACTGTGAGTCAAAAGGCTTACCGGCCAGGCTAACGACGGTTGATATCTGCGCATTTGGGTATGCCACAGGGAAATCGACAATGTAGTACCTGGTGTAATAAGTAACACCACCGAACGACGCCGGGTTAAATGTGCCTACTGCGGGTAAATTGACAGTTCCGTACTGCGATAGGTGTCCATTTGGCAGGTAAAAATAGCCAGTCTGAGGGTTATCATCTCGTGGGAAATTACTCATGTCAGGAACATCTCGCGACGTCGCGGTGCCAATATTCCTCATTGCTGCCGTGCCGAAATCGCGCAGGATACTCACGCCATCACAATACAGTTTTTCAACTAGACCGGCTGGAACGGCAATGCCGCTTCCGGATGCTGTTTTGCATGTGACAGAGAAATTTCCAGAGCAGCGGTTTTCAATAGTCCATGACTTCATCCAAGCGGGGAAAATCATATTGATATTCCCTGTCAGCGAACCGGTAAGAATCAGGCGGTCCTTTGATGCCTGCGCCGAAGATAGCGTAACACTGGAATTTGACAGAGACGAAATAGTAGAAATTCCATATCCCCCCACAGGAACCCACCCGGTATTAGCGCCCGAAGTGGATTCGGGGGAGGAGCGGTTGCCATTGTTAAGATTTAACCATTGGCCCGTATAATCAGAGTTCGGAATAAGCGCACCTTTTGGATAGCCCGCAATAGCCTCGCTAAAATCTGCGCTGAATGGAAATCCCATTCCCGCGCTACCCCACTGCAGGCGAGTGTAGATATCGTTGTAGATACCATTAAAATCCTCCCCTCTTGGCGGCTTACCGCCGGCAGAAAGTGCTTTCCGAGTCAGAGGGGGAAATCCGGAATCCATCGCCGCCAGGCCATTAGCCAGCGTTTCAGAAGTGGAATTGACCGGGATCGTGTTTTTATCGCCGCCCACAGAAAAGACAACCGTAAGACGTGACGGTATAGCTGAATTGTTCAATTCAGACCTCCTGAACAATGTTAACTTTTACCCCGGGAGGGGAGGGAAGCGCGCCGGAGCTTTGCACTATGGCCAGCTCAGAATCGGAAAGCTGGAACTCGAATACGTAGCTCATGACATGGTTGCCATCGTCACGCACGTAAGCCCGACCGCTGGCGCCGAACATGTACATCAGCATGCGATTCATGACCGGAACGGTGCAGTCGCTGATGTTCGCCATCGCTTTGCACATGATCAGCTTGCGGTATGCATCATTGGTCAGGACCACAGTGTTCGTGTCCTGCACGCCGGTATAGAAAGGCGCCTGGTTAAAGGGTTGCGGGTCGGTGAGTTCTGCCGGGGTGCTGGTCGCTTCGCCAAACCCCAGAAACTGCTGGGATGGCGTCACAGTCAGCAAACGCTCTACATCAACGATTTTACCCCAGCACATCAGCCCGTAATCTCCACAGGTCTCGATGTTGAATACGAGGTCATAGAACGTGTCTATCCAGCCCTCTGGCGCTACGGAAGCGTTAAAGGTATCAATCAGTGACCGCAGGCTGGTAGAGTTCACGTACTGCGCGTAGATCGTCCAGTCGACATTATTCACTTACCGCCTCCGTTATGATGTTTGTCGCATCGAGAGTCGGTTCCTGATCTATCCCCATAGTCAGCGCACTAGACCAGGTGGTTCCGTCCAGAGAAATCTGGACCGAAAGAACGTTCATGTTCTGTGCATCAAGCGCCTGGATGGGGCCGATATACCGGCTGCCATAAATTCGCGCACCGGCACGCGCCCGGGTACCGCCATCTGCGCCGGTAAAGGCATTCAGGACGACCGTTCTGATCTGCGCGTTGATATCTGACGGAAGGCCATCATTCGCTTCGTATTCCACCTTGATATGAACACTCACCGCGTCCAGCGTTTTCCACCTGTAGGTGTACTCCGGATAAGGGGCATCATAATTTTCGGTATCCTGCACGGTCCCGGTGGTGTCACCGTTCATAACGGTGCCCGGGGGAAGTTTTTTATTGATGGCCGCTGCAATGTCTGCCACTGCCCCGCCATAAACCCCGATATAAATCGAGCTGGCAAGCAGCGTGTAATTCGTGGAGCCTTTCTCTACGGAAGTGGGCTCTTTGTTGTCGATCACATAAACATCAAGCACCCCGTCGACTTCCAGGACAGCAGCCCGCACAGCCGCTGCTGTGTTGAAAGCATTACGTGCCACTGACTGGCGACGGCGATACTCAAATGCAGATCGCCCTTCAACATTCGAGCCCGGCACACCCGCGGTCTCATTGGTGATACTCGACCAGCCACTTACCGCGACATAGATGTTTGTCAGCGTACCGATGGGGCAGGCTATCGGCCCGGTAGTCAGGTTCTGGAACTCGATTTTTACCGTCCCTTCTGCGCCTATCGTTCCAGCTGCCAAAGACACATACATGTAGCCGTTATCGTCGGTTGCATAGGACTGTGCCGGGATCACCGTTCCCGGCACGCCGGAGCATGTGGCCGTTACAACCGTACCCGCAGCAGCAATGCGATCGAGGAAGTAAATCCTGCCGATGCCATCCTGAAATCTGCCGGAGGAAAAGTCCGGGTTCATGTTGTTGACGATAGCCAGAAGCTGATCGTTCTTGTCTGCGATGATTGCAGTATCAGTGACAGCCAGTTGCCCCTGTGGCGTCTTGAGGTTCGTGCTCATCGCCGTCCCGAATGCAGAACCAATATCTGCTATACGCCCGGCAAGAATGTCTCCCTCATCTGGAACATCAAGGCCAGTGGTGGAAAATGTCACGGCCGGTACCGCCGTAGAGATTGTCGTCATTTTTTCCTCACAGGGTGACGCTGGAATCCAGGCCGTTGGTATCCACGATCGCAATAACGCCGGTAGTGCGGCGCGTATCGCGGTTGTTAATCAGCGTCGGCTCAGCGCGCGCGATATAGCTCATCCGCAACGCTTCAACCTGAAGCGCGGCCGCCATGGCGCCGGTGCTGGCCTTAACGTTCAGAAGCTCTTTGTAATTAACGCCGGTGTCTTTTTCGTAAATGCACTCGCCGCGTATAGCCAGGCATGCCGTCGCTACGTCCTGAGCGCAGGCGTAGGGGTTTTCAACCGTGGCGATATTACCCAGCTCATCAAGGACAAGATCCCAGGTATCGGGGTCGAGTTTGAGAGATATTGTTTTCATGGATTTCGCCCATAAAAAAACCCCGCCGAAGCGAGGTCTATTGTTTAACTATAGTAGTTTATAAATAGGAAACTTTTATCTAAATATTTTACCTGACATGACCAGCGAGCCAAACTCAGGAATGTAATCACCTGGCTGATCCATGCACATTTTAATCATACGCCCCTTAACTCCAAATGTAAGCGGCATCCCGAAAGGCTCTTTGTCGCCAGAGTGAAAGCTTATAAAGGATTGTGCCATTTCATCCGCATTTTTAGGGTAAAGTTTTGACAGCGCATCCCTTATTTCATTCCTGCCTGCGCTGTTATTTTGTGTTCCAGTATTTACTATTTGATAAGCCAGAAGGTGGGATGACATAATAATGTCGCATGCTGAAAAAACGTCAACAGTATTTTCCTTTATCCATCGCTCCCTCTCGGCGTTCCTCTTATTGAACAAATCATCATTATATTTATTATTTTCAATCATCGTTAAAGGTATTGACGAGGTAACCTTGTAACTACCTAACTGCCTTTCATCGCCACTGTCGAAGTTTATGTTTTGTAGGCTTAAAGTAGCGTACCTTTCATTTTCTTTTTTTGATAGCTGGACAGAAAACCCATTTTGGCAACGGTAGTTAACTGACGACATCCTGTCCGGCGCATCTCCGGAGGTATGCATTGAGTCCATTCTGCAGGTTAGGTGCTGGCTGCCTAAAAAGTCAAATTCTAAGATACCAAACCATATCGGCTCGTCATCATTTGCCGTGAGAATTCCATTAAAATAGCCATCAACCATTTTTAAATGTGACGTTATCTGCTTTGATATGGCAGGCGGAGATAATGCAAAAAGAATAAATGCTGAAATAACTATTAATTTTTTCATCACGGCTCCATGGGATCGGTTCGGCTTCCTCCCGATTCTACCCCTCCGTGGTCATGACCATCAACGATGGAACCATCAACCAACTGAAGTTTTCCATTAGCAAGGATTTTTAGACCGTTGATGTTAACGACGCCAGGGCTCTTTATGTTTATGCCATTTCCAGTAAATTCAACGAATTCAGTAGGCTCGCCATTCATGCTGGCTATTGCGGTTATGTACATCGCATCGGAATACGAGTGCCGGCGCTGAGTTGGTGCGGGCCCCTCTGATCTGGTTTCCCTAACGTTCGTGGTGTCCTTGTCGCAGATAACAACCAGACCAATGTCTCCTGGCCTTGGCTCCATTTTTACCGCGCTGTTTCCCGCCTGAAGTCTGAGATATGGGATCTGGTAAACATCCTGATTGGCAATGGCCCGCCCTGAAACGTCTACATCATTAACCAGGGGGAGAACGGTCAACACCCCCCCTTCAACCTCCCTAACCAGAACAATATCGACAAACGTCATTCCTTTCAGCGCTGAATGTAGCAGCGATAATATGGCGTTACCCTGCGATGACACACTCTCAGGGGTCTGGTTAGTTAGCATTTTCATCCCCTTTTACAAGATACCCAGGCGCGGCCACAACGAACGTTTCCCACAGACCACCGGGAACCTTACAGGAAAGATAATGAGTGGTTCCTGCCTGAATAATCCATTCCCCGCTTGCGTGCGGCAGGTCAGTCTCAAGGATGATTTTGGTATTCAATTTCAGAGATGGAGAGTAAATGCAGCGAAAGTTAATCCCCATGTCATAAAAAATCGGATACCCAATAAGTCCTTTTGATGGAGAAACATATGGAACGACAGAGTCAGAGGGTTTCTTCCCGGTGTAAATAGTGACGGTGCCAAAATCAATATTTACCGTTATTTTATGCGCAGCTGCTATTTCAATGATCTGATTTATCGCATTGCCTTTGTACACCGGGTTGCGCTCGGTGCTTTTGACGTCGACATTGATGAATTTCAGGCCAACTTTAAAGGCAAGAGCGCGAATCATATCAGCCACATCCGCATCGCCGCGAATGGATGTGGGCTCACAGGGGATCAGGCGCTCCCTGCCGGCGGCCGCCGCGGTTATCTCAATCGGCGCATCCGGCATCTGGTTCAGGTTAATCCTGGCTGATGTTATTGACCCGGAAAAAACACGAGTGTCGCCAGCATAAACGACGATAGCATTTTGCTCGGCGGCGATTATTTTTTGCGCGTTGGTCGTCAGCTTGGCCATGTTCTCCAGTGACAGGCCCCACAGGCTTAGCTCCATCATTGTGCCTGTAGCGCCGCCAAAGGCAGATATAGCAGCTTCACACTTGAAGCCTTTAACCGTCAGCGTGTTACCAATTCCGCCGTCAAACGTACCGTTAGCCAGCGTGAACGATACGGTAAGCTCTCTCTCCTTGTAACTCATCTGCCGACCTCGCTGCTCGTCGCATAATACAACTTGAATCTAGTGCCGATTTCGTCGTAATAAGGATCGGCTGTACCTTTCGAGTCAACGAAAACCAGATCTCCACTGAATCCCAGGTATTTATACCGCACCAGGTAAACGCAGTTCAGGCAGAGAACGCCTTGAAATATCGGCTTGTCATCGACATACAGATCGGCGTAAAACCCGGTAGAGCGCTGATGCAACTTGATAGCGCAGTTTTGACCACCAAGCGTGACATACACCTTTTGCGAAAGCGACGGTGATAAGCTAATTTCCTGCATGTCACATCACCTTTTTCAAAAAGTCGGAAGTAGTGCTTTTTATCTGCTTAGAAACCGCAGTAGAAGAGCTGTCCCACGCCTTAGAGACCGACTCGGCCGCCGAGTTAACGTTAGACACAATCGCCGACCCGGTCGTCTGGAGAGCGTCTGATAAGGTTGTATCTGCACTTGACCAGGCATTCTTAACATCGCTCAATGTCACCTCTTTCGTTGCCCCAGTGATCACCTGCGTTGAGGCTGCGGTGCCATTATTGGTTTTCGCGTTGCTGGTCGGCGGCCCTTCAATCACAGCATTTGAAAGCATGACCTCCCCGCCGTCCATGATCTCCTCGAAAGTGCAGTTCGCCATCAACAAAGTCTGCCCGCGATACGAACCCACAAAGTAATCGAAGTGGGTCAGATCGTAGCTGTAATACACCGTGTCCGGCGTCTCGATGTTGTAGGTGCTGGCCGTGTTTTTCATCTCATCCAGTTTCTGAATGAAATTGTTCCGGCTCAGCAGAGAGAAATTGGTCAGGTTAGGCAATGACCCGGAAAAAGCCGTCCACCCCTCAAGGGCAAAAATGATCCTGAGTTCAGACGGCTGTTTCACTTTGTTGTAGGACGTGTACCGACCCTTTTCTACCGGCCCCTTAGTCACTGCCGCATCACCGTAGCGATCGACGCTAACCCAGCCGGAAGGAGAGAAAACCTCCTGCCCGGCTGCAGCCGTCAAAAGCGACTCGTCAACGGTGTTATAGGTGATTCGGTAAGTTGGCGACAGGGCGCTGTTAAGGACGGATAACAGGCTTCCTCCCTGAATGGCGGATAGCACTGTCGAGACATTCAGAGAAAACGACATGAGTTATTGTCCTGAGTAGCCAGCCAAAAGCATGACACGGTTGTCGCCGTGCTTTTTGATGTCGCTGGTAAGCTGTTCCACGTTCTGGGCCTGGGTGGTGATTTTGGTGCCATAAAACTGATAAGTCGCACCGGACTGCCCGGGCATCGCGCGGTCTACGGCCATCCCGGCGCCGGGGCGCATTCCGGCCATGACTTTAGGGACGTAATTGCGAGTTTCCGACGGCAGGTTATCCATGCCTTTCTTCTGGACGTTTCCGAGCCCCCAGTTATAGGAGGCAAGCGTTTTTTCCAGATCGCCACCAGTAGCATCCAGCAGATAGCGCAGGTATCTTGCAGCGGCATCAGCTGACTTGTGGGGGTCATAAACGTCCATCCCCTTCAAACCCAAGTCTCTGGCAGTTCCATCCATAAACTGGAATGGGCCTTTCGCCCCTTTAGGGGATACTGCTAACGGGTCGCCACCTGATTCAGTACCAGCCACCGAAGACAGCAGCCCAGCGGGGAGTCCATATTTACCTTCCAGCGCCCCGAATTCGCCAGCCATCGCCTGAAGAAATGCCCTTCCTTTGGCGCCAAGGCGAGCAGCCTGCGCGTTAAGCGGGACGTTTGGCTGGTATCCCGAAGTATCTGGCTGCATTGTTGCCGCGCCAGCTGGAGAGATCAGGGCGTCAGCGATTTTTGAAAGGAGATTTTTGGTGCTTTCCCAGTAGTCTCTCTCATCCTGCTGCTGCCTGCGCTGTTCAGGAAGCGGCTGAAACTTAACTGCATCCAGCATTTTCTGCGTTGCCTGCTGCTGCGGGCTTAGATACGCAGAGTCCTGATCAGGTTTAAAATCCAGCGTGCCGCCGTTTTTCTTCAGCGCCTGCTCGGCTGCCTTCGTCACTCCGGGCAGCGCATCATTGCCGGTAGGCTTTCCGTCTTCAGTGCCGTACCACGCCTTTTTAAACTCATCGGCAGCCTTGGAGAAGTTGCCGTTATTGAGCTCGTTTAAAGCGTTACCCAGGTGATTAAGCACTTTTCCGAGCATGGAGAAGTTATCTTTGAGGTTGCGCAGATCGCCCGATAGCGTCCAGCTACCAAGGTCAATACCTGTGATATCGTTAATGTCCCGCTTCAGCTCTTTGAAGAATGAAGAGGATTTTGCGTTACCAGACGACCACTCAATGAGGAGACCATTCAGATCGCGAATGGTTGGTATCAAGCCTACGTAAATCTGGTTTTTTACCGTGTCGAGATTTTGCCCCAGCTCCGCCCATGCGGCTGTAAATTCCTTTGCGCCTTTGGTTGAGGCGTCTGTAATGCCGGAGCTTTTGGTCAGGCGATCAACGTCAGGCAGGAATTTCCCTTCCTGATTACGCTGCAAGGTTGCATCATCAAATCCAAGACTTAACCCGACCTGCCGGCGAAGGTTTGGATCGCTGATTTTCCGTAGCGCATCAAGGGATGTTTTGGCCAGGGAACTGGCGTCCTGTCCCCACACATCAAAATTCTGGCCCGTCAGTGCATTTAATTGCGCCAGACCACCAAAAATAGAGCTACTGTAATCGCCGACCCTGGCGCCCTGTATGGCGCCCTGAAACCCCTGCAGAGAAGCGCTTATCTTCTCAGCTGAACTCCCTGCTGCCTCTGCTGACTTCGACCAGCCGTCAAGCTCACGGGCTGACAGCCCCAGCGCTTTCGACTGGATCGATAAATCCATCAGGCCGGAAGTGGTGCTTTTCACAAAGCTCATCAGGCCGCCGGCAGTGACAGTAACGCCAGTCAGTGCCAGCAATTCAGTCTTTATGCTGCCGAAGAACGAAGCGGCTTTCTTGCCCTGCTCCGCCATTTCCTTGGCGGTGTTTTTGGCGTCTTCTCGCTGCTTTTTCAGGTCGTCACTGACTTCCTGCTGGCCTTTGCGGAACTGAGAAGTATCAAGGCCCAGCGTCACCAGGAGGGCATCAATTACCGTTGCTGCCATGATCACTCTCCGCTGCTATGGCTCTGTTGGTGTTATCCACGGTCATTATTTCAATCAGCCACCACATATCCTGGACGCTGTATACGGTGTCCAGCTCGTGGAGTGTCGCCATCTTCCCGGAGATCACCGCGGCAATAGTGCGCGGTACATTCGCATACTGTATGAAGCCGCGATCTGAATCTTCAGGAACGGATAAGGGGATTTCTAACTTGCGGTGGCTGCTACAAAAGCGATATGGAGTTTGAAGGCTTCGATTTTCAGGCGTGACCAGGTGCTGATTTCTTCGATCTGACCTTCGTCAACAAGCACTGTTTCGATACCGTTACCGCCGAGGAATTTCACGCAGCCAAGCAACTCATCAAGCAGGGGCTTTGACTGTTCGAACGGAACTTTAGCCAGTGAAGTGATACCCCACTGAGCGAGACCTGCCATGCCGCTGGCCATCACGCTTTCATACAGCTCGCGAGCTTCTGCGTTATCCTCGGCTGGGGCCGGCGCCACCGCAGCACTGATGGCCATCATCATATTGTCGGGAACGGTAACGCCGGCGCCAATCACGGCACACGCCAGGCGGATCGCCCACTCTTCGGCCTTTCTCGCCGGCATTTCGGTGATTTTGAACTGCTTGCCCTTGTCACGGTTATCTGCTTCAACCGTGAATACGATGCTTTTACGAGCCATTTTTGTTTCCTGAATGAGTGATCTGGCAATAAAAAAGCCCACCTTGGCGGGCTCATTTCTTCTTCTCTTCACGTTTGCGTCGTCGTTCTTCCCGCAACTCCTCTCGGCGCAAGTCGTCAAATACCTTCATTATCGCTTTCATCATCATGAAATTGATGAAGTGGTGATTAACGCAGCCGTGAACGCGTAACTGCTCGGTGAATTCTTCAGCCGACCGCAGCGCCTCCATCATGTTCTTCTCGCCTGTCATGAATTCCGAGAAGTCGCGCCCCGCTCTGGAGGCGCATTCAACGATTCGGTTATTCATGGTCACGCCGCCGCATACAGCAGTTTCATCTGACCCTTAACGGGAAACGCGGACATACAACGGGCTTCGAAGTCCTTCTGGTCAATGCTGCAACTGGCAATGTTGGTAACGGCGATCAGTTGCTGCTCGACCTTCTCCAGGGCATCAGGCTTAAGATGTTGGTGAATCTTCTCTCTGCTGTCGCCCGCTGCTTGTTTTGCTGCCTGATAGACATAATCGGGAAGTGCGACACCGTACACCCATCGAGCGGTGATCTGACCGAACAGCGCCGGGCAACCACCGACATGACCAAAGTAAGGAAGGCCGGACATTTTCGACAGTGCTTGATAGAACGGGTCTTTAAAGCGCTTCTCCCAGGACGTTGGTTGCTGGCATACCATCAGGCCGACAATCTGATCTTCGGTGAGCTGGAAGTTTTTACTCAGCAGAAGATTTTTAATATGACGATCACAGGCGCGTGCGAATTTCACTGACAACCAGCGGGCGAATTCCACCGCCAACTCCGGATGAAGCCAGGTCCCGCCGTTTCGCCCTTTCTCCACTCTGACTAAAAGGGGAGAAAAATCCTCTTTTACACTGGAGCCAGCAATTCCAAGCTCCTCAGCCAGTTCGGCGATATAAATTTTTGTCGCCTCAGTCTTTAGCCAGTCCTTTGGTAGCTTGCCGTGATGCTTTGCGGCAACCGTGGCATTGAACCAGCAGTCAGCCGTAAAAGGAAATGAACGGTCATCGTAATTCATGGGGATGATATTAGACATCTCGGTAATTACCTTTTAGTGATGAACCTTGTCACACAGGAATCCGGCCCACAGAAAGGCACCGATAGCCAAACCGGTATCCTCAAGGGTCATCCTGAAAGGTTCTGTGTTGTGATGTGCGCGTGTGAAGCGCGGGGTATTGCGGGTATAAAAAAGCCCGGACTTATCCGGGCTGATTTTTTTACGCTGAGTAGTCTGCCGGGGTGACAGTTTCCCACTGGATAAGTCCAGTTACCGGCTGAAGCACACGGCCGGCAGACGGCATACGGCGCGCGCGCTGCAGGATGCCGTTGGTCATGATGTACTTTTTACCCAGCGATGGCAGGATCACCGTACCATTGACACGCAGCACAGACCGCGTGGTCATCTGCGTGGTTTGCCAGTTGTCGATGTACTTAATCGACGGTGAGGATGCAGCCAGATGGAATGTCCACGGCAGATCACCATAAATAAAACCACCCAGCAGTTTACCGTCAGCAGTACGCTGGTACTCTGCCGTGTCGGTATCACCCATTTCGAAGATGTTTTGCGCTTCGAACTGCTCCAGGTTAAACCCGGATGGGTAGAGTTCAGCGATTACCAGCTCAATGATGGCGTCTGCCGACGTAATATTTTGACCGGACATTACTGCACCTCCACGCTGTTAACGGTGATACCCTGGATGATCCCGCCGTCGGTGTACCAGAAGTAAACCGTTGGCTTGGTACGCGCGGCGCGCATTGCCGGGGTGAACGGGCCGATGTAGACGTAATACCCTTCAGCCAGAAGCGAATCCGTAACATCGACGCCAGCGATGGCGTTAATCTGGTCGATCTGCGACTGGTCAAGATCGGTTCCCGCCGTCATGCCACCCCATGCCCTGAATTGCTCAATGGTCGGCTTCATGCACGACTCAATACGAGCTTTCCCGGCTGCTGCGTAAGGCAGATTGCTCGCCTGCTGGAACAGCGCAACGAGAGCCGCCTGAAGCTGAGCATTTACCCATACCTGACCAGCCCATGCGTCAAGCCAGGCGTAATCACCGGTAATAGAGCCGGGCGCCCACTGGTTGGTTTCGACTGCATTCGAGGCATAGTTGCCGTAGAAGTTATAGCCGTTGGCCTTGGCCGCCTCGTAATCAGTATCGTTACTGATCATCGGCAGCAGGCCGGACACCTGACGACCATTCAGCGAACAGCGCCCATTGGCCTGCGTGAAGTTCAGCGCAGCCACAAACCCCATAGCGTTTGCTGCGTGGTTCGGATAACCATACACCGGGCAGGTGTCGTTATAGGCGTAGGTGTTGATGATGTCGTACACCAGTGCATTCGAGCTGCCCGCCACGATTGCCGTTCCTGATGCGTCCCATGGGACATAGGCAAAGCGGTGGTTCTGGCTGTTTGTCCAGAGCGCAAACGCATTAGCCTGGTCTTTGGTGACCGCGAACGTCGTGGAGAATGTTACCCAGTCCTGCTCTTTGGCCAGAATGGCAGTAAAGATATCGTCAACCACTGCCGGCACCGCACCCTGAGAGATCACCGCGCCGGTCGCTTCGGTCAGTTTAAGGCCTGTGGCCAGCGTACCTCCGTCAGCAAAGGTAATGGTGCTATCCACGCCCGTGGTGGCAGAGGTGATGATAAATTTCTTCAGCACGCTATCCCAGGTCACTACAACCGAGGAGCCAATGCCGGTTTCAATTAGCTCTGCTGCGTTATCAAAACTGGTGGCGCCGCTGAGGTTGATAGCCGCAGAAGTCTCCTCCGTGCCGTCAACGGTCAGAGTCAGCGTACCCGAAAGCAACTTGAGCTGTGCCAGCGTGGTCGCGGCGTGCGATCCGGAACGAAGGAATGCCGCCACTGCTGCGGTATTGAATCGGCTAAAATACAGCTTGCCAGGCATCTGCGTTTTACCGGTGAAAGCGGCGAAATACAGCACCGCGGCGGTGTACTCAATCGACGCGCTGCCGAAGTACGCCTTTACCTCATCCGCACTGGAAAATGAGGGTACTGCACCAACCGGCGCGTATGCGCTGTCGGTCAGGAACAGGCCATTGAGATCAATAGCTGTCCCTGTCGCCTTCAGTACGCCGGGAAGCATCTGGGCGATTTTTGATAGCGAAATTGCCATTTATTATTTCTCCGGAGGAAATCTCACGTCGACCGGCTGCGATATCACATCTGCGCCTGTCATAAACTGCTGAGGAACGCTGACGACAATCAGCGGGTTTGCGTGGAATTCAAGCGTCCAGCGGGATTCCCACTGTTTCTCGCCGTTGATCATCGAGGTTTGCCGCGGGGGGCCAGAATAAAGCGGTACCAGGACATTCGCGTTTTCCCTGAACCAGGTGCATGCGAATTCGGAACGGGCAATGCGCGAAAAGATGGTGGCATTGTTTTGCGCCTGATCTCCGTAGAAATCGAGCTGACATTGCCATTCATCAACGCGGCGAAGTTCTGCCCGCCCGTAATCGCTAACGCCGTCATACTCGTAATTGACAGCACTGGTTGAGAGGTCAGTCAGAAAAAGCGGAGTCATGGTAATGAAACCGCCTTTCGGCATGGGGGTCTGATTTTGCTGAGTCTGCGTGATCTCTGCGTCCGGAAAGAGGACAGAAAGGAAATCGCCAGTCGCCTTAAACAGATCGCTTTCAGTGACCTGCAGGCCTACGTCAATTGTTGACATGCAATAACCCTCGTCCAGTCCGGCCAGATTTCAGGCACATCCACAACCAGCCATGTTTCATTGCCGATAACGAACTTATCGCCGCCCTGCTGCCGTTCCCTGTTAATCCCACACCAGTTGCCATCCGTCCAGATACTGACCAGCACACCCTGGATGTTCATGTTATCCATGTGCCTGATATCAGCCTGACTCAGCGCCTGCTTTTGCACCATCATCGTTACCGGCGGCGCGGAACCTGGAGAGGTCGAGTAATCCGGGTTTTTGATTGGTCCGATCGAGCGGTAAATCTGCGCCTCGACGCGAGGATTAACCGCGCTAATGGCGCTTCGCACTATGGAATGAAGATTCACTCTTTCACCTCGTAGTCGACCGAGTTCAGCATGTGGGCCGAGTCGATTAACGGGTCATTAAACCCTTTTTTGTCGACCGTGCTTTTTGCGTTCGGCGGATCAGAAAAGGCGATGATTGACGACTGAATCTGCCCCTTGATCCGCTCCCCCATCAGCGCCAGGCTTTTGCGGGCGTCAAAATCGTTTGCCTTCATGAGTTTCCCGAGCTCTCCGCCCCACTCCGTACCATGTTCAGAAATGGTCTTCCTGAAGTACGGCCGGGATGGGATCGTAACGATATGCTCGGGTATCATTACTGACTGCGCGAAATTGGCCTTTGATGGCTTTGCGAAGCGCGAAACGCCGTCACGGCGAACGTAAAAGTTCAAATCCCGGGTATGCGCCGGGATTTTTACAGTGCCGCCAAATTCGTTAGTGGCCGCCACAAGTGCTACCGGCGTCCCGTCGGGGTACTTAGCCCCCTCAAGGAAACCAACCTTCAAATCATCGCCAGAGGAAAGCCCCTTTACGATCGACTGCAGGTGCTCCATCAGCTTATCGCCGCCTGACATTCCATCCATAGCTACCTCCGGATGAAAGAACGGCGGTTATAATGGCCCGGGTACATTGAAGGGGATGCGCCAGGGACATAAAAACCGGTCCTGTAAGGCTTTGTGGCTTCCCAGTAAGCTGACCCGTAAGTAGTCTGCTTATACCACCAGGAGCTTTCGCTTGAGGGCCCTGCGTCAGCTGATACTGACACTGACCCCTCAGATGCGCTTGCCACACGGCCAACCAGACCAGAAGCCTTCTCGCCGTTTACGCCTGAATTCAGCGCCGCAATGTGCGCAACCAGCATATTCAGGAAAAGAGCCCGGATAGAGATATCTTTTACCGGGCTGCTGTCCGTGTTATTCAGATAAATCGTTGCCTCCGTGAAGTACGCATTAAGCAGCGTTTCACTTACGGCATCGAACTCCGGATAACGCTCACGAAATGCGGCAACATCAAAGACAACGATCGCCATTATTTTTTGTCCGCCTTCTCAATGCCAGGGGCCGGGTTGTTCTGATCCAGACCTTCCAGACCGGTTTTCTCCGAAGCGTTTTCATTCGCTTTCGCCTGGGCGCTGCTGGTTTTCGCCTGGGCAAACACCAGCTCTTTGCGAACATAGGGCTGATCAGCATGTACGGCCAGCCACGCTTCAAAGGCTTCCTTGTCCACGTTTTCGGTCAGGCCGTAGCCGCCGACAACGATAGAGGAGTTGGAGCCGTTAAGCTCCACTTTGTACTCGCCCTGCTCCAGGATCAGGCCGTTCGGCAGTTTGCATCCTACAGTTACTGTTTCGGCCATGTTACACCCCGATCATGCTGGCAATGCCCAGCGGTTGACGAATGATTGCACCCCAGGTGCCACCGGATTTTTTCTGCCGCCAGGAAGACTCTTCCACCACGACAGCGTGGGCGCGCATCTTCTCGGTGAACGCTGCGTAAGCGGTGTCCTGCTCACCCAGACGCTCAACAATCAGCTGCACAAGCTCGCCTGCGTCGGTGCTGTATTCAACAGCGGTTTCGATACGCATGTTCGGGAAGTTTTTCTTCAGCTGATCGGTGACGTTCACGTTGTACTGGTTCGTCTTGGTCAGGTTGACTTCCATTTCCGGCGACATACCGAGCACCATGCGATCGGTACGCTCTACGAGGCCTTTGGTCTGAGAGACCAGCTGCTTATAGAGGCGACCGGAGATGTCGTCATATACGGCCTGCCCGTCTTTCGTTGCCCAGGTAACGCTACCGCCGGAACCAGTCGCCGCCGGCGTCACCGGAGCGCTCAGAGACGGATCGTTGAGCAGACCATGGTTTTCCAGTCCGGCGATGCCGTAGAAGTAGGACTTGTTCTGGAACTTGTTCAGCACAAGCGCAGAGGCCACGTTAAGCTCGGCGGCATAGCCGATACGCCCGGCGCCGTACATGTCCAGCTCACGCTCACCCCAGCGGGTGTGAGTCTGATAATGGAACGACTGGCGCGGTACCCAGTTGACGTTGGCAGACGTCATGCCGTTGTTGTTGAAGTCGCCGTAAGCGCTGGTTTCACCAGTCGACTCGACGATCGGGAACTGCGAGGTCAGCGTCGTCCAGTCGCCTTTTTTCACTTCACCGATAATCTCTGCGGCCTTCATCGGCGTTACGAGAACGCGGATAAGTTCCGGATCGACGTAGTTCGTGAAGTAGGCCGGGATACCGGCGTTATTCGCAGTAACCATTTGCGGCTGGGCATCCATCGCCAGCGCGAAATTCTCCGCAAACTCCGGCTTCAGGTAGTCCTTCGCGCCGGGCAGCACAATGCCATATTTCCCGCTGGCTGCGGCGTAGTGTCGCTGAAATTCGTTCATTACTTGCTCCAGGTGCTGATTTTGACCAGCTCGCCAGCGTCACAATCGCTTGCGGCATAGAATGCGGTCTCGATATAACCGGTCACGGTTGCGCCGGCCGCTGCGATTTGCACCTCACCGGTAGTCAGGGATGCAAAAACCTTCTGCCCGCGGGTGGCAGCGGTTGACGTTTTGGCCCAGAAGTCACCGGCAACCATCAGGGTGATTTCGCGGCCCGGCTGGATAAGCATGGATGCCTGGCCGAGCCAGATGGTGATCGACGCCTGCCCATCACGATGGACAAAGCCAGACGGAACACCGCTACCGGCATTGGAAGCCACACCGTCAACATCCCAGGCAAAGCGGCCGACAGTCAGGCCGTCCTCGCCAGCAACCAGAGCGCCATCGCCGGCCTGATAGGTCGCGTGAGGGTTGGTGCCAGCAAAGGCCCCTTCGACGCCGGGGGCCGGATACTGGTTAATTCGTGTCTGAAAACCTGCCATGTTAACCTCGTTTCAGTTTGCCAGCGGTCGGGAATGCTTTTTCGAACTCACTGACGGAAGCGGAATCCTGCGCAATGACAGGGCGTGAATTTTCTTTCTGGCTGATCGCCATTTTGACCATCGCCGGATAAGCGGACGGGTGAACGCCGGAGATATCCACACCGCTCTGCTCAAGTGCAGTGCGATAGACATCTTCAGCTGAGTCCATGGCAACGACGTCGCCGATCAGCGGGCGGACGACCTGCTCTGCTTCACGGATTTTCCGGAAGTTTTCCGCAGCCTTTTTAGTTGCGCTGTCGGCTGCCAGACGAATCGCAGAGTCCATCGCCGTTTTGGAGACTTTGTCGTCTTCTTCATCGTCTTCATCTTCGGCGGTTTTCTTCTTGTCCTTGTCTTCTTCGTCGTCCTCATCGTCCGCCGTTTTTTTCTTATCCTTCTCGTCGTCGTCGTCGGCGGCGGGTTTATTTTCTTCTTCGTCTTTCTTTTCGGCCTCATCAAGAGCCAGAAGAGCTTTGCGGACTTCTGCCTCCAGATCAGCATCCTGCGCCAGAAGTGGCTTAAGGGTGGCGCGGATCGCCTCTGCCTTATGTTTACGCATGTGGTTAAGCTCCGGTGGTAATGAATCTGCGACCAGTACATCTGGCCCTGCGCGGCCGTCAGGGACCAGCGCTTCGTGGTTTCCGAAAATGTCACGCATAACGCCGTCATAAGGCTCGCCGTCAGGAGTGACACCCGGGGTCATGTCTGCGACGTACTTGTACGATGCAGATAGCTCTCGCTGCTCTCCGCTCTCAATTCCAGCAATCGCGCTGTTATCCCAGATCGACATACCAACCGTGAGATACGTGCCGTCAAACTCCGCATTGGAGTGCGTCACGCCAACACGAAATTCATTTGGCGGGTCGGTGGGAAAATCGGGGATGTGCTTGCTGAGCACGGGGATGTTATTGAAGGTTTTGGCTGCTTTCCGGAGCTCGTCCGGGTGGCGCCAAAGCCGGTAAAGCTTGTTGGGTTCGAGGCCAAGTTCTTCGCTTCTTGGTATTTCTCGCCCGTAGTAGGCGTTGACGTTTGCCTTGCTGATATTCGTTCGTGAAATCTGAAGGCGGCCATTTGCGTCGATGGTGCGCACAGAGGCGCGATCGAAAGCTAAGCACTCTGTGGGGTTCATTGCTCAATCCTGTTTTGAAAGCCCTGGAATGACAGCCTCCCAGGTGCAACGACAATTTGGTAACTCGCCTGGCATGATGTGCTCGCCATCAATGAGCATTCCTTCCGAGAGGTCGAACAGCCTGCCATTAGCTTTTACATGGGACTGGCGAGGCTTTTTACCTGCATGGGAGTGCTTCCATATTCCCTGGGTAATGCCGAGCGCCTGCTGTCGCGCAGACTGAACGACTGAGGTAGCCTTGTTGTTCTGGTCTCGGGCAATGAACGCCGCACGGCGCCGGGTAATCCCGTATCGCTTCTGGAGTTCATCGGTGAGATAGGACAGGTCTCGCCCACGTGCTACCGACCGCATAACCATCCCTTCCACCTCGGTGAAATACTTCTCGGGTATGGATCGGATAAGGCCGACATTCTCGGCGATGGTCGCCTGAAGAGCGTTATTCATCTGCGAGGTCATCTTGAACTCGACAGTAAACCCCGCATCTTTGAAGGCTGTGGCCAGTGACGCATCCGCGTTTTTCATGGCGTCGTTAGCGAATCTGTCGGCCAGCTTTTGCGCCATGTCATCAAACCGCCGCGTCCAGCGCTTAGCCAGTTTCTGCATGGCATTCCGCATCATCACTGCAGGCGATGCATCCATGGCGACAGCCGCGCCGCTGGCCCGATAGTTTGCCGACAGCCAGTAGACAACAGATGCCTGCATTTCCTGCACCTGCTTATCAAGCTGTCGGCGGTACCATGCTTCGACGCCAGCGTTAGGATGAACCGCCCTTATCGTCAGGGTCTGTTTCTTCCTCTTCGTCGTAGTCGTCTTCGATTTCGAGGTCATCATTCAGGTCCAGAGAGTGATAGGGAGAGTCCGGGTCACCGGCGATTTTTTCGCGGACTTCGTTGCCAGAGAGCACGCTGGCGGCCACATAGACAGCGTCCGTGTCAGCGTCTACTTTGCGAATTTCCGCCCGCTCTTTAGCGCTCATTTCGTACAGCGGCTCAAAGTCGAAGGTTATGCCATCGTCAATGTCGCCGAACTCAGAGAGCTGAATGATGTCCATCACGCGCTTCAGGTTGTCTTTAAAAACAGACTGCTGCAGGGCGTGAATGTAGTCGTAGAAAACGCGGATTTCGCCGTCAGACGTTGCGTTAAGGCCATTTGGAGTAATGCCCAGCAGCTTGACGAGCGGGATGCTCGATACTGCTGACATGTGCTCCTGAGATTGAGCCTGCAGGGCATCAAGGCCGTTAAGCGGGGCGTTAACGAACTCAACCGTTTCTGGCTGGGTAGGGTTGTTGTCTTTTGCGAATGCGCCACGGTTATCACGGCATCGGTTGAAGACATCAAGCCTTGCCAGAAGGCCATCAGCTGCGCCGCCCTGCAGAATCGTGCTCATATTTGTTCCGATTACCGGAACTGAGAACGAGTGAATCATGTCGCTGACACTGTCGCGGGTGCGAAGCCAGTTATTGACGTATGGCTCGGCGATCTGCGAGAGAGACAGCCCGCGAAAGTTATACGATGCTTTCAGCAGATCAGGCACCTGCCGAGAGACGAAATCAATCATCCGGCTTGCATGTACGGTCCGCCCCATGACAAACCACTGCGTCGGCTTGTAGAAATCCGGGCTCAGCGGGTTGTCGGAGTTATAAATCCCCGGATAGGTCCAGATAGGCTCGATGACCCTGAACCCCTGCAGGCTGCCTTTCGTGATTTTCTTGTCGCTCATGAAGAGCTTCGATTGCAGCTCGTTGTCGTCCATCCATGCGGAGATTCCCCGCGGCGAACGAACGTCGATGTAAATCTGGCCGCCGCCAAAGTAGCCGTCGTGTTCTGCGGCTTCTTTAAAGCGCTCGCGCACCTTAAACCGCTTCATGGCCTCTTCAAGTTTTCTTACCCGATCCGCCTTGTCTTCATCGCCGACAGTTTTGAGCTTTATCCATTTGCGGGTCATTTCCTCCGCGATGGTGCCGACCATCTTGCGATATTCAGGCTTCTGCGCCAGCGTGGCCAGATACGGGTATCCGGGGAAGCTATCAAAGTCGCCGTAGCCGTAACCGCCATATGCAGCATTGAGAGCATCGTAAGGCGTGGAGTCCATTGCCAGAATGGCGCTTTTGATAGCCTCGGGGATCACCCCTTTCGGCGGTTCGTAGCGCTGAAACTCTCTTTTCGGTAATGTGTGGACTTCGGCAACGGCCTCGGGCCTAATCCCGAACTTCGGTGCTTCAGGTTCTTTTGCCGGCTCAGGCGCGGCGACTTCTTTCTTTTTAAACCACCACACTTAAATTCTCCTGAGTTGATTCGGGTCGATAACCATCGGCTGCGGGCCGGAAATCAGGTTGTCGTCGATTGCGTCCATCCAGGTATCGAGGATGTCGTCGTTGTCGTGACTGTCATCAGCGGAGAAAGCAGCGCATTCCGTCATCGCCGTCAGCACCCACTCCGTTGAGCCTGCGATCGTGCCGTCCTCGTAGAAGATGCTGGAAAGCTTCTGTCCGTCGTCGGTGTGCGTCGCGGGGACGAACACTTTCCCGGTTTTGATTTGGGGGATGACGTTAAGGCAGCGAACGAGCTTGTTCTGCCCGGTACCGCGCGGAATTTCCCTCACCGGAATGGCGAGTTGTCCGGGAGTCTGGCTACGTTTTTTCAGCGTGGTGATGAGGCCCTGTCCGGCTTGCTTCTCTTCAATGGCCATATGACGCAGCGGCATGACCCGCATGGAGCCAGACAGGCGCCATTTTTCCCAAACCTCTTCCGCTTTCTTCAGGAGGTCTTCCGGGTCCCACCGGCCGCGAACGACGTCGATGATGTACAGATTCCCGTCCACGCCCATGCCAGCCAGCGTAAACACGGTGTAATCCAGCCAGTCCTCTACCTTCCCGCTGTTCGTATCGACATACACGGCACGGTGCGTAAGCTTCGGCAGCGTGGTGTACGTTCTGAACCAGCTGGTGTCGATAATCCCGCCAGTCAGCGCCATCGGGTTTTGCTGGTATTGCGACAGGAAGGTGTAGCGGTCCTTTTCCCACAGCTGCAGGAGGTCGTTAACGTCTTCCATCTGCGGCCAGTAGGACCAGTAGCGAACGCCACCAACGACCACAGAATCGGTATCTTTTACCGTTTCCCAGCAAAGCGAACGCCATGGCTCATCGAGCGACTGGATGTACTTCTCGTCGATCATGGCTGGTATGGCGACATGGTGAAACGGCACGCCCATTCCGCCGGCAAGCATGAATCCCGTTGCATCGTCGGTGTGCAGGCGCTGCTGAATGCTCACAAACGGAGTCGGGTGCTCTTTCGACTTATCGCCGCGGCGTGATCGAATGGTGTTTACCAGCAGCGTATTCGCGCTTTTGCGTCGGGACTCGCTGAGCATGTCCACCGGCTTGTTGTAGTCGTCCAGCATCACCATGCCGGAGAACTCTGGTCCGTAGTAGCCACCACGACCACCGGTGATCTGCCCGTTGCTTGAGCGCGATACCGTCTGCCCTATAGAGCGCCCTCGTTCGTCCTTTATCTCCCACTCTTCCGCCTGGTTGACACCAAACGAGCAGGGCCAGAACTCCTGATATTCACGGCTGGCGATAATGTCGCGGGTGCGCCGGCTGTTACGCTTTACCAGCGTGTCAGCAAAAGAGATATTCAGGTTGCGAAAGCGTTTAAGCCGCTTCTCCTGTACCAGGGCGTTGACATACGCCGGGAAGTGGATGGAGAAGAACTCTGTTTTTGTACCGCCTGGCGGGATGTTGATAATCAGGTTTCGCGGAACAAGACGCCCGGCGAGCAGATCATCAATTTTTGAAGCCATCAGGCGGTGATGCCAGTTAACCAGCAGCCGATCGCCCTGAATCAGCTCGAACCATATCCGGGTGAAGTTCAGGAATGACTTCGTGGACTTTGAACGGATGATCACGCGCTCCGGGAATGACAGGTCATCCCATTCGATAATTCCGCTCATATCAGTCCAGCCCTTCTAACCTTCCCTCCAGCTTCTGCTGGGCCTTCGCATAGTCTTCAGCGGTGTACGTCACCTGATTCAGTGGGCCGCCGTCTTTACCGGTCAGCTCGACCTTTTGCTTGTTGCTGTAGGCGTCGCCAACCTCTTTTGCCGCCTGCTCCAGTAACTGAGCTGTCATGCCGAGGTTTTTCATACCTTCGGCAGTCGTCGACATTCTCTGCAGGACGCGCAGGCGATAGGCTTTGTTGGCGATCGGGATGTCGGATATTTCGTTGAGGAAGCGGTCACGGGTGCGGTTGAAAAGGTCGACCCATTTCTGCGCCAGGCCCTTGCCGCTTATCTTCGTCGGGTCATTTTGCTCAACCTGTTGGCGGGTAATCTGAATACCAAATTTTTTCAGGACGGACTCGACCACTTGAGAGGGGGTATCAAAGCACGCAACTGATTGAACTATGAAGGCTTTAATCTCTGGTTTTAATGCCGCCATAATTCACCATCCGTCCTAACCAGTCCTAAATTTACGCCAGTTTCAGCATGCACGTCCCGCACGCTCTGGCAACATCGATATGAGCAACCTCCGCCGGCCTGTTCGCCGCATCCACCATTTCCTGCACGTCTTTGCTTGCGCCGTAACGCCGGACCACTCCGACGAATTCCTCGACGTCGTGGCCGCGAAGTTTGAGCACCGGCATTCCGGTCTCTTTGTTGAACTTCGGTGCGCCATAGTCATCGGCAGCCTGGGCTATGTGGTAGAGCTCATGCTCCACCAGTGCGCAGAACTCCAGATCGTTGCATTGCTCGCAGTAGTCGGCAGCCAGAGTGATGATGAACTTCGGTATTCGACCGAACCATTCATGCATCTGCTGCTCCATGCGGGACTTCTGCCAGCCGCCGGCGCGCATCATTACCTGCTCGCACTGACCAAGCACAATGCGGCCGCTTTTGGCGAATGAGCCAGAGGCCCACATGAACACGACATCAGCATCGACCAAGTGCGCATGGTCAGGGTTATGGATTCGGCCGTCTTCAGTGAGGATGTTCTGATTTACCCATTCGCCTATTTCGGTAGCAGGGATCAGCCGGGTATATGGCAGCCAGTTTTCGCCAGTGAAGTTGACGGGAGGGTATGGTCTGCGATTGTCATTTTCAGCCATGCAGAACAATCCTCTGGGTGTAGAAGATACTCTCTCGGTAATTTCGACACTTATGCATCAACAAACTTACATAAAACTCTGTCAATGGCGCTTTTAATGCACCATTTGCAGAACTTTATAATTACGCCTTCTTCTCAATCACAGGGCCAATCCGGATACACTTCTTAGTGAGCCAGCCCCAGCGCAAAAGCACTGAAAGGATGAGCAGCGGCTTCATGTATGGGCGAAGCGTAATTTCCGCCATTAGGATTCCAGTGGTGCGCATATGGCTTACCTCGTTGTGACATTATCGAGCCACCTCTGGAAGTGGCTCTGTAATGCCATCAAGCTAAAACTCCGACCGTCTGTTTTTCTACTTTGTCTCTGGCCAGAGAAATGCAGAACCGCACAAACAGGGATGAAAGCGCATAACACACTGCGGTAAATACCCAGCCACCGTAGGCAAGCAGAGCGATGGTCGCCATCATGCAGAACCAACCCCACCATCGAGCAATGACGTTCTTACGCCGGACAATCTTCCTCAACGACTCCAGCACAGACTGACGTGATTTCTCATCAGTTATATGCTCTGCACCATGTGCGAGAAATATTGTGATAATGCCAACCACCCCACCAAGAAATACCACCACCCAAAACGCAGCAGCAGCCACGTTAAGGACGTTGCTTTGCCCTGTGACCGACCCAAAAGCCAGCGCCGCAAGCAACGCGTAATAGAGGCCCTTATCAATCATGTCGATTAAAAACTTTTTCATGCTGTTTTCCTTTTAGATGTGAGCCTGTCGTACAGGAACGCCGCCCGAGAGAGGTCGCCACCTTTAACGGCGTTCCTCAGGCTCACGACTGAAAGACTCTCGATGGTTTGCGTGTACGATACGCATAAAAAAGCCCCGCTATTGCGAGGCTCGTTTCTTCTCTGCTTGCCTGATGTCAGCCTTATCACGGTTGCACTGCCCCAGCGCTGATAGCAGACTGACGTTTAAATCAAGGCTCTGGCCCCACGTCAGGTTGTCAGGGATTTCCGGTTGCGGGGTGTCAGCCGTCAGGCTGGCCGGTAACGGGACCACCGGCACTTTGACGTAGACCGTTCGCGAATTGTTGCAACCGCTTAACTGCGCCAGCAGGCACAGGGCGATTAGTGCAATCATCATTCGCAACAGCAACCCGGATATCAGCCGAGGCTCCCGATGCGTCCAGTGCGATCTGCTCTTTTGCATGCTGATTGGCCTCGACGATGGTGTTGAAGATGGTCATGGTGGTCAGAACGTTGGAGGTGATCGCCTGCGCTGCGTTTACCTGCTGCTCGGCGCTATCTGCTCGGGTTTTCTGCTCAGTAGCAGCGTTGTGGTAATGCATTACCAGCCATCCAAGGCAAACCACCAGGCAGATCACAATGGCGCTGATAATGGCGGTTAACCGGCTCATTTTTTACTCCAGAGACATACTTCGCGCTCAATCTCGCGGCGAGTTACCAGGCCTTTCCACTGTTTGCCCTTGGCATAAGTCCAGCGGCGCAGCTGATCACATGCACCTTTCTGGTCGCCCTGGTTGATTTTGCGCAGCAGCGTGGAGGTCTGGAAATTGCCAGCGCCGACGTTATACGCGAATGAGTAAAGCGCCCCACGCATTGTTTCGGGGATCGGCTTCTGGATGTATGGGTCAATCTGGCGGGAGACGGAGTTCAGGTCTTTACTGAGAAGCGCACGGCATTCAGCCTCGGTGTACTTCTTGCCGAGCATGATGTCTTTGCCAGTATGGCCATAGCAGACAGTCCAGACGCCTACCACATCCTGATAGGGATCGTACCGCACACCTTCAAGACCATCGTTACCAGTTGGCCCAGTTATGAGCGTAGATGCAATGGCTATGGCGCCACCGCCGACGGCAGCGATAACGCTATTCCTCAGTTTTGGTGTCATAGCCATTGAGCCGATCCTCGCGTTCTTTCCGCCGGTAGTACCAGTTCACCCCACAGGTGGTAATGGTGCAGGCGATACCGACAATAATTGCCCAGTCACTTAGGGTCATCCCCGCTATTTTGTCGGCCAAAATCCATACCTCTGCCTTAACTGCCCCGGCATACGCCTTTGCTGAGACACCGCAGCCCGTCAGTGCGGTCCCGGTGCCGTATGAAAGTCTGCTGTAAATGGTGCTCATTTTTGTCATAACCTCACCTCCGTTGATGACGGATGGCGCTGTGCGTAAAGGGGAAAAGAGGCCCAGACCCTGCGGGCTGATTTACCAACAAAGCGTCGAGGGTGATTCCCGCGACCCTGAAAATAAAAAACCGCTCAAGGCGGGAAGAAATACCAAGGGTAAAAGCGACGGCGCGGTAGCCGTAATGGTCCCAAGGTAGAGGGATTTAGAAGGCTGCAGCATAACTATCACTGGTGATGCAGGATAGCCAGTTAGGGCTGCAGCTCGGTTTCGTGAGTGGTGGCCGGTGCTGATCTCCGGCATTGCCTACCCTTAGTGAATCAGTTTTTCCGCTCGAGTCCGGAAAGGCATGGGAAACTGCCCACCCTAAACCAGCGCATCAGCCTGCGCATTCACCACAACGGAAAGAGCACTGGTTTGGCTCGACATCAGATAGGGTGGAACAGCCCTCAAATGCCCAATGCTCTTACCTGTTGTGTGCCCATTATTAATCACACCGGGCCAGTGCGCCGAATTCATTGACAAGGAGTCGGAAGACCTTGCTGGTGTTTAGCTGTTAGGCTACTGCCAGATACATTTCTTCGTTTGCATTTATCTTTGTGGTCAGTTTCTAAAAAACCGCAAAGTCGCTTACGAAAACCATCGGAAAGAGCACTGGTTGCATTTAAGCCAAGCCCCATGACGGGAAGCGCTCTTGCCTGATAGCCTTCAATCTGGCGCACCATTCAGGACTCGAACCTGAAACCGATAGCTTAGAAGGCTATTGCTCTCTCCGGTTGAGCTAATGGCGCTGAATTGGTGCTCGCATCAGGGTTCGAACCTGAAATCATCCGATTATGAGTCGGGTGCTTTAACCTTGTTAAGCTATGCGAACAATCTGGTTCAGGGCTCTTGCGCGGCGGGTTTCGACGTGTCGTGCAGCACGTCTCTACCCAAGAGCCCTGACCGGATAGCAGGCATAAAAAAACCCAAGGCGTTAACCTCGGGCTTGAATTTTTTTGCTTCGGAACGACTGAACGGATTCCCAGCGTTAGGGATGAATCTAACCAGTTTTTCCGGGAATTGCAATAGCCAATTTCCACAAAAATCTAATTTTGTAGAAAATACTCACTATTTCGTCACCCGGGAGAGAATGACATCTGCGTATGACTCCTGCTTGTGACATTCGGATACCAACTCCTCGAAGAAAGGTTTCAGTTGCTCATAAGCTGCCGTTTTCTTAATGTCAGCTACGGCCCTTACCCCTTCCATCACCGTCGAAAACTTCATGCGCGCATAGCCTCTTCCGCTGCAGCGATCGCACACCTTCATCACCGGTAGCCCAAGGCGCTCGCTGGTCTCTTTATCCAATACCTTTCCTTTACCATTGCAGCGACACGAATTGCTGATAGCACCCTTTCCGTTACAGGCTGAGCATTTAACTTTGACCACTTCGCGCACTTCGCTCCAGCACTCCCAGTGGCTTGGGCGAACCGCTCGGGACATCTTTGCCCAATAAGGTGGCTTGCCCCACGGATATGAGCATTTGTTGGTGAACACCTGGGCCTCTGTGAAGCCAGTCCCATCGCAGCAAGTGCATTTTCTAACGCTGGCAGCACTTCGCGTGTAATCCTGGTATGCAAAAGCACATAGAACTTCGAGGACTCTTTTGCGAACGTCCTGCCTGAGTTCTGAAACGATGTTAAAGCGGATTGATAATCGCTCTGCTGATTCATAAAGTAGCTCCATTGCTCGGTCAGGTGTGCTTACCCCGATCTTTGCCAGATAGAGGTCGAAGCCGAATCCGCACTTGGCATTTACCAGCCCAAGAGCGGCCATGATGTCAGTACCGGTTAGACCATCCGATGCAGTAGCCCGTGGCGAGTCGCTCAGCATTGGTGACTTAGGCGCGAAGTATTTGGCGATAGATTCGAGGTTCATGCTGTCTCTCCCAGGGTCTGATAGATGCGGATAAAGTTTCTCAGTATGCGATAGTCAACCAGTACGGTTCCGCGGCTACGCAGGAGGCGGAGCTTTTGCCAGCGGTCGCGGATGCGTTCGATAACGTCACGGCTCATGCAGCCTCCCGCTGTTTCAGTGCTTTGAGCTTGGCGCGGTACTCATCGCGGATACGAATAAAGTCTTCCCGGCGGTAGTTGGTCATTTCGTGGGGTCCGTTAAGCCAGTCGACATACTCCTGTCCGTAACGAGCTATCAGGCCAGCTTCGTATTGCTGAGCAACCGTCGACTCTTTGGCGGTGTACTTACCGGCCCCGGCATTGCACGATTTGCACTGCTTATGAGCGTTGCGCTCTTCAAAACGCAACTCAGGGTAAGCGCCGACCGTTTTGAAGTGGCCGCAGTCCCACTGGCCGCCATGCAGATCAGGTGGGTTGGTCTCGCCGCAACTGATGCATGGCAAACCAGCATCACGAGCGCGGATGTAGGCGTTGAATGCCTTCTGAGCCTGGGCTTTGTAGTAACCGTTAGGTCTGAGCTCAGCCAATCTTGCTTTACGGCGCTGGCGCTCCTCTTTCTCGGATTCGCGCTGGCGCTTCACCGCCCTGGCCTTCGCCGCTTCCCGGGCTTTTGCTGTCTGTTTTTTGCCGATCGCGCTGGCGCATTCAAAACTGCATACCACCTGCCCTTCCCGGGCAGGATGGAACCATTCGCGGCAGTGGGCGCATTTACGACGTGCTGGTTTACGCATGCTCACCACCTTGGATCTGCACCAAGGTCAGGCGGCCGCAGAACACAGCCCCGGTGTCGATATACATCTGGTTGGCGTACTGACTTGGCTGATGCGTCGGGATGTGACCAAAAATAAACAGGTCTGCACCGGATATTTCATTCACAATCCCATCCTGAGCCGCGCTCACTCGCTCGCGATTCCAGATGACCTGTTCTGCATCGACGGGCTTGCCATACGCATATTCGTTATGAGGGTAGTCCGCATGGCATATCACCACCTTCTTACCCTCGGTCATTACCTCGATGATGAGTGGCAAACCAGCAACCAAATGGGCCAACGCGATAGCCAGGCGTTCTTTGTCGTAGTCAAGGTTAAAGAACCATCCGCCACCGTTAGCGAGCCAGTGATTCACGTTCCCCGAGGAGGAAAGTCCGTCGAGCATCATCTGCTCATGGTTCCCTCTTACAGCCATAAACCAGGGCATTGCGATTAGCTCAAGGCATTCGACGTTTTCCGCACCGCGATCGATAAGGTCACCTACCGAGATCAGTAGGTCACACAACGGGTCGAAACGGACCCTTTCCAGCTCGTTCATTAGCAGCGTATGGCAACCATGCAGATCGCCAACAACCCAGATGTTGCGCCAGATAGCACCATTAATGCTTCGATAGAGGCTCATGCAATTTTCCTCCGGGCAGCGCGGCGCAGCCAGCGTACATCTGCCAGGTGAGCCGTATAGTGAAAGGTGGGGATATCGGAAGGCTTAACTTCGACCTTGCGCTTGCGGCGCGCCGGTACGCGGAAGATGCCGCGCTCCATGACCTTAGCGAGCAGACTGTGCATGCGAAGCCCTCCATTCCTGGGCCCATGCAATCCGACTGCTGGACTTCTCGCTAAACTTCACATTGTGCTCGGTGCCGAACCAGTAAATCGCCTCGATCACCTCAACCATGTAGCGCTTGCTGGATTGAGAGGTGCGAACGCCGAAGTAGACGAGGCCGCCGTTGATGCCCGGGGCGGATTTCTGCTCACGCTCCGGGTTTTGCATCTGGCTGACCAGCACGGTGATGAGGTCTTTCCACTCCGCCGGCTCCAGCTTTTCGCCGTGCCAAATCACCTGATCACTCAGGTCTTTCAAAAGTGGCCACATAAGGCGATTCTGTTTGTCGGTGCGGCTTTCTTCGCGCGCCTCGATAATCAGCGGCGATCGGTGGTCGACGGGCAGAGACTGGATGAAGTTGACGACGTTACGCTTAACGTTGTCGTTGATAAGGCAGAATTGTTGCTTCACGCTTCACCTCCGCAGAGGCCAAACGCTGAATGCAGAAAATCGCCGGTGGCCTTCGCCATCGGTGACAGGAATTGCTGTAAGGTTTTGTGCGCCATGTGTCCCCACTTGGCGCCGGAAGTAAGTCGTCAGTTGCTCAGGCTGACTAAGTAATTATCGCCCTTCCCGGGGATAAAAGCAAAATGAGCATATACGATAAAACCCCTCCGGAGAGGGGTTTGATTTCAACTGGAGGCTTTGCGTTCTGCGGGGGATTTAGGCATCAGTCTTCATCCTCATCCCAATCGTCATCATCCTCATCATCGTCGTCATCGCAGGATGCGAGCAATGGATTCATTCGCCGCCCTACCTGGCAGGCGTACCCGCGGCGACCGAGGTTGTGCAGCACGCCGTAGATTTCGAACATTTCGGTTCGCTCATCACCAATATCAAGCTCACAGGCCAGCGCGTGGCATTCAGTAGCGAGCGCCGATATCTTCTCAAGCAATTCGACCTTATTCACCTTTCACCTCCTGTGGGGCGGCCGGCAGCGGCATCCAGTGGGTTACGATTGGACGGTAATTTGTTTTTCCAACCCATCCACCTCCATCATGCCAACAAACGAATGGTTGTCCATAAGTACCAAAATCAGCACGTTTTTCAATACAAAGAACAGGCTCAGTATTATCAGGAATACGCTCGCTTACCGGAATCCATCCCGAAATAATTTCAGGAATATTTTGTGGTGCGTTTTGGGGTTGCGTGGCGGCTACTAGCTCACTAACAATGCGCTTAATGCCGTCGATACGGTCATCATCAACAGGGTCTGCCGTTTCAATCCGATCAAGCATCATCAGCGCTGCGTTTGCTTTATCGTTGCATGTCCAACCATCCGGAATCACCGGAGAGTTGCCAGCCTCATAAGCTACGCGCATCCAGTGATAAAAGGCTTCTGTGGTAACACAGCCGCAATCAACCTCAATGACGCCGTTTTGTTGCGATAACCATTCTTCGAATTTCATGACTTACCTCCGCTGAGCATGGCGGCGCGGCAGGCGTTCCAGCCTGCGCTAAACTCATTTTCCTGCCAATCCACCCTCAATTCAGGAGTCGCCGGCGCTGGATGCGCGTGGCGATACACTGGAATATATCCGGGGCCTGCATCTTCGCTACCAGCCTCACCGTCAACGACGCCGCGAGCTAAATATGCGTCATTGAGCCACGCGATGGGCTCACGCTCTACTACCGGCACCGGCTGCGCTGGCGGCATATCTGGACCTTTGCGAATAGCTTTTGCCAGCTCGATAGGGTCATCGTAAAGCCAGTCTCCGGTCTGAGGGTGATTGGACTCTGCCAGTTGGGCGGCCCACTCCAGACCGTCTTTGTGCCCCTGCAGGTAGTCGAGAGGCATCTCAACCGGCTCGCTGTCCATTGCGGCCAACGCCATGCGGGCTAGCTCCTGCTCTTCCTGTCGCGTCACTGGCGCACCTTTGAAGTTTGCCAGTTGTTCCAGGCGCTCTCTGGTTATGGTTGATTTGGTCATTGGGCTATTCCTCCACGCTTATATCTACGGAAACTTTCATCTTCCCTGCGGTGACCTCAAAGCCAGTAACATCCGCATTTAGCATGTATTCCGAGATAACAAGGGCGAGTAGTTTCAATTTGGCGTCGGTGTTGTTGCCGTTCAGTTCTTCCAGGAGCTCGACAACCGGCTCCATGTGTTCACCCATTTTCATCACTCAGCCTCCACCTTGATGCCAGCGGCAGACGAGAACACCTCAAAGGCAGTCCGCCAGGCATCTTCGCAATATGCAATTGTCATGGTTCCAACTGTCGCGGGGAGTTTTCCGTTTGCCCATTTTCCGAATCCGTATGCCTGTCCATCTTCATCATCCGGCAGCTTCACGGTGCGGGACTCCAGCTCGGCGATGCGCTTAGCTTGCCAGTCAACTAAGTCTGCAAGGCCAACACCTTTTTCGCGCAAACCGTAGTCATCCCGAAGCATGTCGTATACATCTGCTTTGGTCTGCGCCTTCTCCAGCGCCTCTACCAGCGCGAGGATGTTGGCAGGGTTAGCGATAGCGACATAATCCCTCGTCGGCTTATGATCTATTTCTGCAATTGGCTGATAAGTAGTATATCCACCTCGGGAACTGTAACTACCTTTGCGGATAACGTAAAAATCGCCGCTAATTTTCTTTGCCTGCCAGTCATCAGCACCTGCTTTATTTGCTGCCGCTTTCAGGCTCTGCGCCAGTTCGGTGATATCAGTTGTCATGCGGCACGCTCCGCCTTCTGCTTGATGTATACGGCCCAGCTAAGGGCATAGAGTTTGCGCTGGCCGGCTTTGTCGAAGAGGTGAATGCCGTTTTTGCAGGCATGCTCGGCCTTCACTTGCTCCTCAAGTTGAGCCAGTTGCTCATAGGTGAGCGTTGCCAGTTTCAGGCGGTTCCAGCCGAAGTTAGGGATTCGGTTGCTCATTTGTCGGCCCCCTCGCGCAGCTGCTGGGCGAAGTCGTCAGCAGCAATTGCAACCCCTTTTGCTAAAGCGTCAAAAAACTGGTCATCACCAGGAATTCGAAGTTTTGCCGCGAACTTCTCAACTCCGCGCGCCTCGGCTTCGGCTACGATGCGATCGGTGGCGGGGGTTTCGATACCTTTATCGACAGCAAGCAGGACTGATTTGATAACTTCTTCCTGATTGTCAACCCAGGACCATGAGATTGAATGCCCCTGATTGTCTCCAGCCGCATCATGTTCAATTACCGCAGTGTCGCCAAATACATCCGTCCACTCACTCGGGATGTCAGAAGGGTGAAAAGCTGCCTTCAGCCCCACATTCTCCGCAGCCAGATGCTTAAACTCTTTCGCCAGCTTCAGGAACTTCTGCTCTCTGATCGACAGCTCGCCCGCGCTCTCCAGAGTGGCGATGAGCTCGTTTACTGCCTGTAATGTGATAGTCATGCTGATGTTCTCCCGTAAACAGCCAGTACCCGCTTCATCGCCGGGCTTTGCCGACACTCGTTGAAAATCTGGTTAGTGCTCTTCCTGCCTGAAATTTCTTCTTCAGTGGCCAGCCGGTAGTAAACCGTCCGCCACACCCGAGCTTCCGCTACCAGTACCCCCTGCTTTGCCAGGATATTTGCAGCCTGGTTGATGCAGGTATGCGTCATTCCTGAAGCCGCGGCCACATCTGGAGAGCTGCAGGTTTTATGCGTTTTCAGGTAGTTCAGAATTGCGTCTTTGCCTGTCATCAAAATCCACCCCGCTTAGTTGGTTTTTCCTCTTTCTCGCGCCGGCGCTGACTGGCAGCCTCCTGATCGCAGTCATAAATCGCCCCGTGACGTTGCTCGCAATAGACAACACCAGTCTCACCATGCCGGTTAAGGCGCAGGAGGAGCTCTGTGTCACTCTGGTTTGCGTTCTCGTCGTAGGCGCCCTCCCGGTATATGGCCAGCCAGTAATCGCAGTCCTGTTCAATCTGCCCGGTGTCGCGGGAGTCACTCGGCAAGGGGCGCTTATTGGTTCGCTTCTCAAGCTCACGATTAAGCTGAGTCAGGAGAACCACGACGCAATCCAGCTCCTTCGCCAGGGTCTTGAGGCCTTTGGTGATCAGCCCGTAAGCCAGGTCATTTCGCTCTGCCTTATCGGCAGTCATCAGCGTCAGGTAGTCAACGAGGATCATTCCGACCTTGCCGCGTTCGCGCTTGATGCGACGTGACTCAGCCATGACATGCGCCAGTGAAATGCCCGGGGTGTCATCAATCAGGAGGTTATTGGTGTCAATCAGCGCTCCCATAACGCCGGTAGCTTTCTTCAGATCGCCGTTCCAGTCGCCGCGATATCCGTAGTCTTCCTTCGTCATATCCGGGTAAAACAGGTTTGGCGAGATCCGCCCCTTCTGCGCAGTGATTTTCTCCACCATCTGCCCCTCCGGCATTTCCAGGGAGAACATCAGGGCCGGCTCATTTTCTACCGTGGCGCAGTTGATCCCCATCTGGGTATAGAGCGTGGTTTTACCCATTTTCGGGCGAGCGCCTATAACAAACAGGCTGCCGCGAACAATGCGCTTCACACCGAGCAACTCATCCAGAGAGCGGATCCCGGTCGACAACCCACGGGAACGGCCATCCGGCTTGAGCCTTTCGTCGAATTCTGCTGACCAGTCAGTAACAGCGTCATAGAACGTGCGAAGCCCAGTCCGTCGCCCTGTTTTTACGTGCTCGGTTATCTCAGTGAACAGCCCCTGAATTGCGTCAAACTTCTGTTCTGCCGTCATGCCGTTGCGGGCATAAAGCAACTCGATCGCCTTCGTTGTTTTCTCGATGCCGTAGCGCTCCATAGCGGTCTCACGGACACGCATTGCATAGGCCACGATGTTCGCCGCGCTTGGCGTGTTCTTCGACATTTCGGCCAGATATGCAAAGCCCCCAACGGTTTCTGTCAGTCCCTTGCTTTCCAGAGCATCAAACAGGGTCAGCAGATCAACCGGCTTATGGTCCCGGTACATCTGGCGCATTTCAGCAAAAATTACCTGATGAGGCCGCGCGTAGAACGACTCTGGCTTGAGAATCGAAAGTACCTTCTGAGTACGCTCGCTGTTGTCGTCGTCCAGCAGGAGCCCGCCCAGCACGCTCTGCTCTGCTTCAATGCTGTGCGGAGGTGTCATGAAATCAGAGGTCATCACAGGCCCCCTCGCGCGTTTTGGCGTAAACATCGACGTTCAGGAAGTATTCCAGCGACTTCCGGCGCCAGGTTTTCCCGGTGCGCTGGTCAGGACGATTCTCAAGCATCCAGCGGCAGTTACTGGCGATGTAGCTCAGGTAAGACTCCCAGTCGGCCAGGGTAAAGCTGTGGCCATCAAGCTGACGGGTAATTTTGTTGGCTTTCTGCCAGAACGAGCGGATCAGGTTGCGGCGCTTATCAGTGAGGACCCTGATGCCCTGCGCTTCCGGTAGCACCTGGTGATAAACATCGACAACCTGATCACAGCTGAGAGACTGTTTTTTAGGTTCGGATTTTGGTGACGCTGATGCACTCTCTTCTACGTCAGTAGAAGAGATATTATTTAATATATTGTTTGTGGCACTTTGTTGGCATTCTGTTGGCACAACCTCGCCGGTACGCAGCGTGGTTACTGGGTTTGCGTTGGCACTCTGTTGGCATTCTGTTGGCACAAAAAACTGCTGATAATCGTCATATTTGGTGACGGTTAAGAGTGTAAATTTCTTGTTTGCCAGGGTGGTGATCATGCCCATTTTCGCGAACTTGTTCAGCAGGTACTTAACCCTGTCAGGTGCTATTCCCGTGTCTTTCGACAGGGTATGTCGCCCGGTGATCACCTGACCGCGGGAAACCGGATACTCACCAAACTCTGTGGTTACCATCCCGTCAGCTGAATTCACCTCCATGATGAGATGGATCCACAGATGGACGGCTTCACTGTCGGTCTTGTAGAACGGCAGCTCTCTTACTTTGCGGTGCAGGAATACCAACCCCTGCCCTGATGGCTGAGGTTTCTCCATGGGCTTCTGAGACCCTCTAAAATCGGATATGCGGAGAACGTTACTCACGGCCTTCCTCCTTCCGTTTCAGCTCTTCCAGGATGGCGCGCATCTTTTCGGCCACCACTGGATTTACCGAGCGAACAAAACGGTCACGAGTAACATTTTTGTGTGTTTGCGCCTGGTAAAATCTGTTGCTCTTAGGCATAATTACTCCTGTGAATTGATCCAGTTAATTCGCGTAGAAAGCCGTTAGTGTTCGCGCACTGCGGCTTTCGCCTTTCTGTTCCCACTCATGCTTCAAAATCACCTTTCTCTCCCGGCCTGTTAGAAATCAGGATGGCCAGAAGTAGCGACATGTTCGGCAGCAGACTTTCCCGCCAGCGACTCACCGTCGACTTATTCACTCCGGCCACTTTGGCGATATTTGTGGTTCCCAGTTCAGCTATCTGGCTGTGTAACCAGCTTTCTATCCTGCGAGCCTCCACTTTGTTGCGTGTCGTTGAACTCTCCATTTGTGATACTTCCTCTGGTGTTGTTTGGAATGGCCGCCAGTTAGGCGGCACTATTGTTTGGTGGCGGAAAAATCGAGGGCAGATCAGGGCGAAACTCATATGCCTTAATCTCTCCATTTACAGCCGCGACAAGGTCGGGAACATGCACAGGAGAAATCCTCTTTTTCCCATTTAGCCAGTCGCAGATCGTGGACTGCGCTTTGCCGCATCGCTTGGCCAATTCTTTCTGACTGCCGGCGATGGAAATCGCTTTTTCTACTGCGGGGTTTTTCATAATCACCTCAGATATTGGTTTTTGATGATTATGGTTATCGCAAAAGAGATTGTCAATCGCCTATGCGATTTTTTGCTAAGTAATCGCTGTGGCGATAGGATTAAAGGAGTTACTTTGAGGAGGTGTTATGGATTTCTCTGAGCGTCTTGCTCGAGCAATGTCATTAGCTGGGTATACGCAAGGCAGGCTTGCCAAAGAGGTCGGCATGGCGCAGTCCAGCGTGAACAAGCTGCTTAATGGCGCCAACGGCTCTCGAAAGACAGTGGAAATAGCATCTGTGTTAGGTGTGCGTCCTGAATGGCTATCCACTGGTGCAGGTGAAATGCTTGCTGATTCCATACAGATCACGCAAATGCAGACGCCAGTAACACGGCAAAACGGCATTTATCGTGTGGATGTCCTCGATGTAAAAGCCAGTGCAGGACCAGGTGCACTTATCACGAACGATTTCATAGAGACGATTCGTGCGATCGAATACACATCGGAGCAGGCCAGATCGCTATTTGGAAATCGGCCAGCTCATCACATAAAAGTAATCACCGTTACCGGTGATAGCATGGATACAACGATCTCACCCGGTGATGAAATTTTCGTAGACATTAGCGTTACCCATTTTGACAGTGATGGCGTTTACGTGTTTGTTTTTGGAAAAACCCTTCACGTCAAGCGCTTGCAGATGCAAAGGGATCGACTGGCCGTAATTTCAGATAACCCCATCTATGAAAAATGGTATGTAGAGCCAGGTGATGAAGACCAGTTCTACGTTATGGCCAGAGTCCTTCTCAGACAATCGATCGAATATAAACGATTCGCATAACCCGCTTAGGCGGGTTTTTTATCGCCCTCCCGCCGCTAAACCCTTCGTAAAAACGCCTACCTAAAATTTTTTCTTAAAATAATCACTTTAATAATCACACGCTTATCACTTTTGCGATTACTGATATCGTTTTAGCGATTGACCTGAATAATCGCCTTGGCTATTATCAATCCATCCAAACAACACCGGCAACGCCGGACGTAAGTCAAACGCTCAGCTGGCCGGCTTTAAGGCAAAGGTGAAGAGATGACCGCAAAAAAATATGCCCTTGAGTGCAATTCCGAGTATCTCCGGTACCGCGAGAAATGCCGCAATACTCGCCGAGGTGATGGGGTTCATGACCTGTGGGTTAAGTTGGCATGGCTTAATCGTCGTGACGCAAGGGCGTGGGCTTCTCAGGCTGCATGAGATTAATTTTCGAGGTACTGAAGAATGATCCGAGAACACGAAGTACCTGCATGGCACCGGTTCTGCTTAAAGGTTGCTCTGCTTGTGATTGCGGTTGCATGGGTAAGCTTTGAATTTTGCTGGGGTGTCGCATGAGCAAACAAGGCATTCGTTCACTGGTTATCGTCGTCCTGCTGATGATTCCGGTATGGGTTGCTGCAATCAAATTTGTTGCGTCTCTATGGGAGGCATTTCATGGCTAACTCAATTCCTAACAGCGGACGCGCCGTGATGATGCGCAACGCTAAAACTGGCGCCACCTGGAAGGTTTCACGTGACTACCTGAAAGAAACCTTCTGGTTCGAACCGCAGGGCAATTTGCGCCACATTCGCAAAGCATTTGAGGCACGCGACCTGCTGCCGAACCTGGTACCAGCCGGGACGCATTAACCGCGCATATCAGCGCACGAATTTAACTGAGCTATCAGGCAGCCAATACGGTGCCGGGCGTTTCACAACCAAATTTCAGGAGCGAGCTATGAACGCATACCGCGCATACGACGCTATCGAAGAACGGAAATGGGCTGAACAGTCGCTCACCGAAGAGAAGCAAAAGTGGATTGACGATCGGGCGCAGGAAATTATCGACGCCCTGCCGAAAGAGCCGTCTGGCCTGTTCCGCTTCTCTGTGCCGATGGACAAAAGCCCATACGAAGGCCTCCGCAGCGATGCAGCTGGCGAGGCATATAACAATCTCATTTCGGCAGTAGCTTACGCCCAGGCGGAATACGACTGGGATCACCGCACCGGCTGCCCGTTTTAACTTTGGGGAATAGCAATGGCTAACGAACTTGTGATTACAGCCAGCTCTCTTGCTGAGCGAGGCATTGACGGCGCTACCTGGAGCGCCCTCAAGAACAGTATTTATCCTGGCGCCAAGGATGAGTCGGTGATGATGGCGCTGGACTACTGCCGGGCCAGAAACCTTGATCCGCTTCTGAAGCCCGTTCATTTGGTGCCGATGAGCGTTAAGGACTCGAAGTCGGGGAAAAGCGAGTGGCGCGATGTGGTTATGCCTGGCATCGGGCTTTATAGGATTCAGGCCGATCGCTCCGGTGATTACGCTGGCGCAAAAGAACCAGAGTTCGGCCCGGACGTCACTCTGACGCTTACCGGTATTGAAGTGACCGTACCTCAATGGTGCAAGTACACGGTCAGCAAGCGCATGCCAAGCGGGGAAATCGTCGAATTCAGCGCGAAAGAATACTGGGTTGAAAACTACGCCACCGCCGGCCGCGACACTACTGCGCCAAACGCAATGTGGAAAAAGCGCCCTTATGGTCAGCTGGCGAAGTGTGCCGAGGCCCAGGCTCTGCGTAAGGCGTGGCCTGAAATTGGCCAGCAGCCCACTGCCGAAGAGATGGAAGGTAAAACGCTGGAAGTGGATGTGCGTGACGTTACGCCGCGCAGCACGACAGAGGCTCTCCCCCTGGTGGCCAGTGGGGAAACGTTGCAGGCAATTACTGACCTCCTGACGTCCCTGAATAAGGACTGGGAGCAGGACTTCCTGCCTCTGTGCAGCAACATCTTCAAGCGTGACATTTTCCAGGCATCACAGCTCACCGAAGAAGAAGCGCAGAAAGGCTTTAGCTTCCTCCAGAAAAAAGCGCAGGTGGCAGCATGACACCAGAAATTATCTTCGAACGAACTGGCATTGACGTTACCCGCGTTGAACAGGGAGACGAATCCTGGCACCGCTTACGCCTGGGCGTGATCACTGCCTCGGAAGTTCACAACGTCATTTCTAAGCCTAAGTCAGGCAAGAAATGGACTGATATGAAGATGTCTTACTTCCTTACGCTCCTTGCCGAAGTGTGCACCGGCGTGGCGCCGGAAGTTAACGCCAAGGCGCTGGCCTGGGGGAAACAGTATGAGGCCGACGCTCGCACCCTGTTTGAGTTCACCACCGACGTGAAGGTAACCGAGTCGCCGATCCTTTTCCGTGACGAAGGTATGCGCACCGCCTGCTCACCAGACGGCCTGTGCAGTGATGGCCGCGGCCTTGAGTTGAAGTGCCCTTTCACCTCTCGCGACTTCATGAAATTCAGGCTTGGCGGCTTCGAGGCTATCAAATCCGCCTACATGGCCCAGGTGCAATTCAGCATGTGGGTAACCGGGAAGGATGCCTGGTATTTCGCGAATTATGACCCTCGTATGAAGCGAGAAGGCATTCACCATGTGGTTGTTGAGCGCGACGACAAATACATGTCCGACTTCAACGAAATGGTGCCGGAGTTCATCAGCAAGATGGACGAATCGCTAGCAGAGATCGGTTTTACCTTCGGGGAGCAATGGAAATGAAACGCACTCCATTTTACCGCAGGCCTGGCAAAGTCGGGAAATTCTCCGGCCTTCGCGAGCGCGTGATCTGGATGATTCAGACGCGCGGCCGCCCTGTAACCGGCAGCGAAATAGCGGAGAAGTTCGGCGTGACGCTTGTCGAATTTAACCGCGTTGCGAACGGCATAACCAAGGGAGAAGGCCGAATTGCGCAGCTGATTGCATCGGAAACCTGGCTTAACGAGGACGGCATCTGCGATCGCACCTTTGACCTGATCACAAGGCCAAAGGTCATTACCCCGCAGGGTAAAACTCGCCTGTTCACTAAGCGTTCGATAGCTCAGTCCGCCTCTGGCAACCGCCAGAAATGTATTGATAAAGCGGCCCGGCGTCGCCGGCTTATCGCATCTGGCCTCTATATCGATGAAATGGAGTCAGTCCTATGAACCGCTACTCACTTATCTATGCCGACCCCGCCTGGTCTTACGGGAACCAGATCAGCAACGGTGCCGCCGCCGACCACTACCCCACCATGAGCTTGCTCGATATGAAGCGGCTCCCGGTATGGGAGCTGGCCGCGGATAACGCTGTGCTGGCGATGTGGTACACCGGCACCCACAACCAGGAGGCGATCGAGTTGGCCGAGGCCTGGGGCTTTACGGTGCGCACGATGAAGGGTTTCACCTGGGTGAAGTTCAATCAGCTGGCCGAACTACGCATTACCAAGGCTCTGGCAGAGGGCGATATCACCGATTTTTACGACTTCCTCGCCCTGCTTAATGCCGAGACGCGCATGAATGGCGGCAACCACACCCGCGCCAACACGGAAGACGTACTGATCGCCACCCGCGGTGCCGGGCTGGAACGCAAGCACGCCGGCATTAAGCAGGTGGTCTACAGCCCACTCGGCGCGCACAGCGAGAAACCGTGGGAAGTTCGGCACCGCCTGGAGCTGCTCTACGGCGACGTGCCGCGGATTGAGTTATTCAGCCGCAGCGCAGCGCCAGGCTGGAGCCACTGGGGCAACCAGTGCGCCACAGCTTCCGTTGAGCTGATACCTGGATGCGCCATCGACGTTGTTAAGACGGAGGCAGCATGAGCAAGGGAACCATTATCTGCCTGTGCGATATCACTGGCGTCATGGCTGAGCCATGGGTCGAAGCAGGTTATCGCGCCGTCCTAGTGGACCCGCAGCACCCTGAAACTTCGATCGACGGTCCTGTTGAACGCATATCGGCAACCATCCTTGAGGCGATGCCGCGGCTATCTCAGATTATCCGCTCTGAAAACGTCGTCATCGTCATCGGCTTCCCACCATGCACGGACGTGGCTGTTTCCGGGTCCCGCTGGTTCGAGTCCAAGCGCGCCAAAGACCCGCATTTCCAGGCCAAGGCCGCGCTGGTCGCTGAGCAATGTCGGATGGCTGGTTTAGCGGCTGGCTGCCCGTGGGCATTCGAAAACCCGGTGAGCGTGTTCAGTAGCATCTTCGGCTCGGCCGATTACACATTCCATCCGTACCAGTTCACTGGGCTGTGCACGGATGACAACTACACGAAGCAGACCTGCCTCTGGACGGGTAATGACTTCAAGGCGCCGGCAGAGAATATGCACCCGATGGTTGAAGCGGCTATCGACGCCGTGAGGCTGGCCTGCGGCCGCATGGTGCCGAAGAAAAAGGCGATCGAGGCCATATCCGGGACGTCCTTTGCCGGATTGGTGACTGACTGGTATCCGGACAACCGAATTCACGAATGCCCACCCAGCGACGAGCGCGCCAACATTCGCAGTGCTACTCCCCTGGGCTTTGCAAGGGCCGTTTTCCTTTCGAATGCACCCCATCTCAACAAGAATCGGGAGGCAGCATGACGCCAGAAGAAAAGAAAAATGCGCTCAGAAGCATCGCGCGCAGGGCTAACGATGAGGTTAAGGCAAAACGGAGGTCATCTCCCGCTTTAAGTTGCGATGAGATATCACGACCGATCCTCAACGGATGCATGCCGCTGATAAGGCAGCTTGGGTTAACGCCAAGCCATCTCTATGTGGAAATCGGCATTTTGAACGGAAAGATAAAGGAGCGCTGACATGCCAGAAATCATCGATCAGGCCAACGAGCTGGCAGAGCGCCGGCTGGAAATTACCATTCAGAACATGCGGATCAACCATGCGGCAGTTTCAGCTACTCACTGCCGCGACCGCGGGGAAGAGATACCCGAGCGGCGCCGGGAACTGGTTGCGGGCTGTCAGCGCTGTGCTGACTGTCAGGAAGAAGAGGAATTGCGCGGTAAACACCGGAGGGGATACAAGTAGATGCAGAACACAAACATCACTATTCAGCCGGCCATCATTAATCGTGAGACGGTACAGGCTATGCTGGGAGGGATTTCAAGGACTACTTTCTGGCGAAAACGCAGATACTGGGAGCAAAAAGGCACCCCTTTCCCTTCCCCTGCCCCGGGAACTAATCCGGGGAAAGGGGGGGAGCAGTATCGCTATTGCGATGTTATGCGCTTCTTCGCCTCGCAGGGGCTTGTTGAGTCGACGCATGACTGAATATGGGCAGCAAGGAGATCGAGCGCTTCTTGCTGCTCACGCAAATAGCTGTGCTGGTCATAGATTGCAAGGACGCCGCTTAGTTTATGACCTAGTACCTTTTCAGATACGTGAGGCATAACGCCAAGCTCTGCCATTTTGGTTTTAGCAGTCCGGCGTAAGTCATGTATCGACCAGTGATCGATGGTCATATCCTCTCGCAACTGAATTGCAAGATTCAGGATCACGCTGGCCGCCATCGGCCGATCTTCTTTCTTCGCAGCTGGCGGGAATACCTGACTGAAATCCTCATACAGGGAAAATACCTCCCGCAGAATCTCTACCGCCTTCACTGATAATCCGCGTTCGAATGGCTCCCTGGTTTTGGAGTGTTCATCAGGCACGCGCCACACCCTTGCATCTAAATCAAAATCTGCCTTTTTCGCCAATCTGAGCTCCACACCGCGACAGCCGGTTAACAGAAGCAACTTAAGAAGCAATTTATTCTGGTGAGTAATTGTTGAAGCCTCAACCGCATGCCAGAAGGCACCTATCTCTTTGTCGCTGAGGTTGCGCTTGCCTTTCTTTACTGGTTTGCCGACATCGATAACACGCAGATCGGTAACAGGATTCCTTTTTATCAGTTCGATTCGGATGCAGTATGAAAATATCGTCTTCATGCGGGAAAGTACTTCTCCGGCATATGTCTCCGCGTTGTTATCCCTCATGCGCTTGAAAACCGGTTGCCAGTGGGAAATAGCCATCTCATCGACAAGCATACTCCCAACATAGGGCACCACATGACGATACAAAGCACGCTCCCATTGGTCACGCTTAACAAGACGACTGGCGGATGCGCTGGATAGCCAGGCTTTAATGCAGTCCTCTACAGTGGCGGCTTTAATGTTCGCTTCAACGGCCATATCGCGCGCGGTTATCGGGTCTTTACCCACAGCGACCAGTTTGCGGAATTCAGAGACCTGCTCCCTGGCCTCTTTCAATGAGATCTGATCATACTGACCAATGGTCATTCGCCGCGGGCGACCGTCAATTTTATACCGGTACTGGAAAACGATGACGCCGTTGGGGGTAATACGGACAGAGAGCCCGTTAGCATCAGACACCTCGATCCGTTTGGGGATCGGCTTGCCATTCATCTTGCGTAATTTTGCATCAGTAAGCATGTGTACATCCGTTTTAATGTGTACATCGGTGTGTACACAATTCCCGTGGCACAAAGTGGAATAGAATAAAACGGAGTGAAACACCTGAAATGGCTTTAGTCAATGCTGACAAGGATCTGGAACATAGATGTGAAACGGGGATAAACAAATCGAAACAGCGATGGGGACCTACACGAAAGAGCACATACAAAACAATATAATCATAATTATCACCAGGTTAAGGCGCAGTTCCCGCTTCACTCTGCGAAAAGAGGAGCACGACCGGAGCGATCGTTCCCGCCTGCTGCCGCCTGCTGATAACACCGGGGAGTAGTTTACACATCATTGGTACGTGATTAAAGCCGCAATAGCATAAATGATGGCGGAATGCGGAGAAAACAAGAGCGGCGCGGATAAAAGCAGAATATCCGCCAGGAAGGGGCGATAATAATCACCAGCGAAACCGGACGATATTATGCGGACAAACTAAAAGAGACGCGTTGATATTGCCTGCGTGATGTTTAGCGCGGGTCGTTAAACCGGTACCACTTTACCCAGCTTAATAGACTGCCCGTGAAGCAGTAGCCTGCGATATTAAGACCACTCGCCTGCCACCAGCGTATGCACATTAAAGGCATCGCTCATGGATTGTCCGGTGCTACGGGAACCGGGGGCAATATTCGATCCGGCCTCAACGTCGGTAGCTTTGGCGATACCTACCTGCGTATGGTCCTGGTTACCCGACGGCGGAACTGGCGTGGCGGCCGATGCGCCAAAGGAAAGCACGCACAGCGCCAGGGCTGCGATGGTAAATTGGCTTTTTTTCATGATGTTTATTCTCTTATTACGGAAGACGGACCGAACAATGTCTCCATTCGGTCAGTGGCTGTTAGTATAGATCCAGATCACATATTTGTCCGTCGAATATTTAGCTTTTCGTGTCAAATAGAATGAATATTTGTCAGCAAATGGAGAATAATGGAGAAAAAATGGAGGCCAGTTTCTTTTTATAAAAACTAAAACGAATTGCCAGAAAAAATAATGTCACTTATTGCTAAATCTAAAACGATCAGGCCGGGAAACCCGGCCTGAAAATATTACATTTTATACCCGAGGGAGAGCGAGGTCCGGCGATCGGTATGCTCCGGCGCAGACGCCGGCGGCTCCGAGTTCCAGGTGACGTTGTACGCCACTTTCAACGCAAAGTGGGCGTTAATCGCCACGTTTAACGCGCTCTCTGAGTTGACCGTGGTGTCCTCGGCGCCAAATACCGATACCCCTTGGGTAAATTTGGCGTTATCGGTCATCTGCCAGGCCCAGGTTCCGGAGGCGTAGCCCAGCGGTTGAGTGTCGGTATCCCCGTCGGTGTATTCGTCATAGCGGACGCCAGGACCAAATTCAAACCGCAGGCTGTGCACCGGTCCGTTGAGGATTTGACGACCATAGCCCGCCGTCAGGACATCGCGCTGCTGATAGCCGTTATAACGGTCGGTTAGCCAACTGCCCTGCCCAAAGACGTAGTTCATATCGGTCAGGTTATAGCGACTACGACCACCGACTGCATATTTCTCTGAGGAGCGCTCATCGTTGGACGAGGTGTTGCTGGCGTTGCCCCACAGGGACCAGGCGGTGGTGTTGCCATACCAGGTCAGGGTGGAATCAGCCGTCATTGAGGAGTTCTTGGTGTTGCCGGACTGCGCCAGGTAACCTGCGTTGACCACCCCTTCGAACGGTTTTTTGGCAGCGGAAGGGTCATCCATGACGGTAAATACAGAATCATCGGCCATTGCGCCAACAGACGCAAAAAGCCCCCCCGCCAGCATAACCGCTGCGGGTACTGTCT